>Ga0214923_10006133_pt1 | contig 13638 bp, 7 predicted proteins | sample LL1510_MetaG_FD_177993 | JGI IMG/M metagenome (GOLD analysis project Ga0214923, IMG submission 177993) | Freshwater microbial communities from Lake Lanier, Atlanta, Georgia, United States - LL-1510 | ecosystem: Environmental > Aquatic > Freshwater > Lake | place: USA: Georgia | collected 2015-10-15 | reverse complement strand
TAGCACAACAAAATAATAAAATGTTGCTTGCTTTAGCACAACAAATAAATAATAAATTTTGCATCTGTAGCTCAATTGGATAGAGTATTGCTTTCCGAAGGCAAGGGTTGTGGGTTCGATTCCCGCCAGATGCACCAAAATAATACTAAAACAAGGGCAAAACAACACCAGTTGCTTGCTTTAGCACAACAAATAATAAAATGTTGCTTTTCGTTAGCACAACAAAATAATAATTTGTTATTTGATTAGTTAAATTTTAAAATTAACATTATATTATAAATTTTGCATCTATAGCTCAATTAAATAGAGTATTGCTTTTACGAAGGCAAGGGTTGTGGGTTCGATTCCCGCCAGATGCACCAAAATAATACTAAAACAACACCAAAATTATATTTTTATGCTTATAACACAAATACAAAACATTCAAAATCAATTTAACGAAGCTTTACAAACCAAGCAAAACCTCGATTCTCTCGAACAAATAAGAATCAATTTTTTAGGTAAAAAAGGGCTTATTACTAATATTTTTACCCAGCTTAAAAACCTTGATGATGAGCAAAAAAAGGTAGTGGGCTTAAAAATTAACGAAGTAAAAAATCACATCACCACTTCACTTGAAAATCTTAAAAATGAACTTTTGCAAGAACAAATTAACCAAAAATTAGCCACCGAAAAACTCGATCTTACTGCCCCTGCCCTGCCTAAAAATGTTGGAGCGATGCACCCAATCAGCAAAACAATTCTTGAAATCAAACAAATTTTTACTAATTTAGGCTTTATTTTCGCCGAAGGCCCCGAACTTGAAGATGATTTTCACAACTTCACTGCTCTAAATATGGCCGAAAATCACCCAGCAAGGCAAATGCAAGATACTTTTTATCTCAAAAACTCACCTTTACTACTTCGAACTCACACTTCTAACACCCAAATTCGCTATATGAAAAACCACCAGCCACCTTTTAAAATATGTTCTTTGGGCAGGGTTTTTCGTAAAGATTCCGACCCTACTCACACTCCAATGTTTCACCAAGTCGAAGGCTTTGTGGTTGATAAAAACATCAATATGGGGCATTTAAAATGGGTTTTAGAAACATTTTTAGCCATCTTTTTTAACACCAACAATCTGCAACTTCGCTTTCGCCCCAGCTTTTTTCCGTTCACCGAACCTTCTGCCGAAGTTGATATAAATTACTCTCTGCAGCAAGGCAGAATAAAGGCTGGTTCTGGCGATAAATTTATGGAAATTTTAGGTTGCGGTATGATTCACCCTAATGTTTTGCAAAATTGCGGGCACGATCCTAGCAATTTACAAGGTTTTGCCTTTGGTATTGGCATCGAAAGATTGGCAATGCTAAAATACGGCATCACCGATTTAAGATGGCTTTTTGATAGCGATTTACCATTTTTACAACACTATTCTTTTAAACTCCATCAAATTGGCTAATTTATGAGCAAAAAAACAGCATATTGTTGTCAATCTTGCGGTGCCATCTCTTTTAAATGGGCAGGAAAGTGCCCCGAATGCCACGAATGGAATAGCTTGGTCGAAGAATTTGCCGAAGGCGGTAATTCGCATTTTAGCCACCAAAAAGCCTCTCCAAGTAAAGAGCAAAACAACAATTCTTCTGCCCTGCAATTAGTTAATTTACTAGGCGAAACTTATGATTTTCCGAGGCTACCTACCAACATTGCCGAGCTCGATCGCACTTTAGGCGGAGGCCTAGTAAAAGGCTCGGTGGTGCTAATTGGGGGCGATCCTGGCATTGGTAAATCTACCTTACTACTACAAACCGCCAATAGTTTAGCTAAAAACAACAACTGCCTTATTTATATTTCTGGCGAAGAATCTATCGACCAAGTTCGGCTTCGAGCCAAAAGGCTGGGAGTTGAAGCCACCAACATTCAGCTTGCTTCTAACACCAATATTTCTGAAATAACTTCGGGCATCAAAAAGCAAATAGAAACTCAAAAACAGCCCATTGTGGTGATTATTGATTCTATCCAAACTATGTTTTTAGAAGGGCTTTCTTCGGCACCCGGCACCGTTTCGCAAGTTCGGGCAGCCGCAGGCGAACTAACTATTTTTGCCAAACAAAATGCGGTTACTTTATTGATTGTAAGCCATGTTACCAAAGATGGGCAAATTGCCGGGCCAAAAGTTTTAGAGCATATGGTTGATACTGTGCTATATTTTGAAGGCGAAAAAGATTTGCATTTTCGCATTTTAAGAGCAGTGAAAAATCGCTTTGGGGCGGCCAACGAAATTGGGGTTTTTGCCATGAACGAAATTGGTTTATCCGAAGTTTCTAACCCTAGCGAGCTTTTTTTAAACTCCTACCAACACCAAACCAGCGGAACCAGTGTTTTTGCAGGCATCGAGGGCACTAGGCCTATTTTAGCCGAAATTCAGGCCTTGGTGGCACCTTCTTTTTTGCCAACCCCCAGAAGAGCTGTGGTAGGCTGGGATCTCAACCGCTTGGCAATGATTATTGCTGTGCTAAACAGCCGCTACGGGCTTAATTTATTTGATAAAGAAGTTTATTTAAATGTGGTAGGTGGGCTGAAAATTGTTGAAACCTCGGCCGATTTAGCGGTGGCTTGTGCACTAATTTCGGCAAGCAAAGATATTGCCTTGCCTGCCTGCACTCTTGCCATTGGCGAAATTGGGCTCACTGGCGAAATACGCATGATTGGCAACCTCGAAACTCGATTAAAAGAAGCCCAAAAACTCGGCTTTAAAAACTGCCTAATTCCGCAAGCCAACAGCAAAAACAAAAGCTTTCTTGCCCTCAAAAAAAACCTCCCCGAGCTTAATTTTATTGAAGTTTCACATATTCGAGATTTAGCTAAAATTATTACCGTCAAAAAGTAGAGTATGAAAAGAGGGTTTTTTGCTATAATTATTGGACATATTTTAGGTTTGTTTTATTTGGTATTTAACAATAAAATAAAAAAAATAGAATTAGCAAATTTTATAGTCACTACTTTGGCTTTTGGTGCGGCGATTTATGCTATTTATTATCAACATCAAGAAAGCAAGCAAGCAGAAGACAATTTTAAAACACAACTTGCTTTACAAAAAGACGCGGCACTTAAACAAGAAATTATCGGGGCTTGGCAAGTGCTTGCCAATAAAGCCTCTGGCAATTCTGGCAAAAAAGAAGCCATCGAATTTTTGGCAAGCCAAAACATACCACTTTGGGGCATTGATATGTCTGAAAAAACACACGGCGGACGAGTTTATTTAGATGGTTTGTTTTTTAAAGATTTTAAAGGAGATAGAAGCGAAATAGATTTAACTGGCGCAAATTTTTCTGGAGCTGATCTTCGAAAGGCAGATTTTTCGGAAGCTAATCTTTATTCAGAAGCTAATCTTTATGGGGAGGTAGATTTTTCAGAAGCTAATCTTTATGAGGCAGATTTTTCGGGATCTTGTCTTGAAGGAGCAAATTTTTTTAGAGCTGATCTTTTGGGAGCAAATTTTTTTGGAACTGATCTTCGGAGAGCAAATTTTTCAGAATCTTATCTTGAGGGAACAAGTTTTTCAGGAACTGATCTTTTTGGAGCAAATTTTTCGGGAGCTATTCTTTTGGGGACAAATTTTTCGGGAGCTAATCTTGGGAGAGCAAATTTTTTGGTAGCTACTAAACTATATAATAAAAAAGGTTTTGACAAAGCTTTTATAGATTGTTATTGCTACTTTGATGATTATTCTCTTCCAAAACCGCCACCGGGCTATAAATTTGAATTTGAAGAAAGAACAGATGAAAATAATCAACCGATTTATCCTGAAAATAACCCAGATTATCGCTATATCAAACTCAAAACAAAATAAGCCCTCGGTGCCATCACCCTCCCGCTTTTCGGGAGGGATAAATATTATTTTCGATCTTATCACCCTCCCCTAGAGGGAGGGTGAAATTTTCTGCAAGAAAATTTTGGGAGGGGTAAAATATCTAAAAACAACTGTAAAATTTGAGGTTTTTGCAAAGTTTTACAACCCCCTCCCCGAAAGGCTTCGCCTTCGATCCTCCCTCGAGGGGAGGGTGATTAGCACCGAGGTTTTTGCAAGATGTTACAAGCCCCTCCCCGAAAGCATAGCTTCCGACCCTCCCTCTAGGGGAGGGTGATTTAAATCGAGGCTTTGCCTTCAAACATCACGAAAAAACTCAATCTTAAAAAAATTATCTAAAAAATACAAACATGTTATGATTTTTATAAATGCGAAACATATTTTTCGTTAATAATATTGCTATCGATACTAGAATTTAAATAAAGCGGGTTAAAATATTCGCTTGGCACAAGTTTTTTATAACCCGGAGTGCTATATTTTGAGATTGTAAAATAAAACCCCGGTTTTAGCGGAAAATCATCAGGGTAATCTTGCAAATCTTCTGCGGTAATAATAATTGGAACCCTTGGTAAAATATCGGTTTTAATATTGGCAGAATTAAGCAAACCCGCCACATAAGAATTAGAATTATAATTTTGATCTCTACTATCAGGAAAAAGTTCATAGCCAAGCTTATTATTATAGCCTGCATTAATCGCCAATAATTTATTAATATAAAAATCATCCAACTCTTTTGGCACCAAATTTGCCGATTCCCAAGCTTTATTAGTAATATTAATATCTCTTCTTCTGTTTATGCCATCAGAAAATCCTAAAACTGTTTCGCCAGCATTTAAATTGCCCAACCAATTTGGCACAATTTTTAAAACATCTAAGTTATCAGGGCCAGCTCCAATAGTAGCAAATCGCTTGTTGTTGCTATCAATATTTTGAAACCTAGGATCATTTGCATATTTTGCCTGATTTTCTGGCTCAAGCTTAATTGAAGTATGATAAGCTCCAAAACCAACATGGTGAAGCCAAACTTTTACTGCATTATTACTTGCCGAATTTTGAGCGATTCTATTTAATAACATTACATTTTTTTCATCAAGACCACCAACTGCTACCACACTTGCCAAGCCAGCAAAATCAACTGCCAATTGAGAAGAAAAACTATTTTTATACACATAATCGGCAGTTGCTTCACCCACTGCAGCCGAAACTCCGCCAGCAAGGCAAGATTTATCAAGAGCCAACATAGCAAAACACCCAACTCCAGCATGCAAAGATAATTGCAAAGAGCTAGAAATAGGCTTTTGAGAAGATAAATTATTTGGATGTGCTAAATTGCCAATTTCGGTTGCACCCAAATTTGCCAATGCTAAAACCGCCTCTTGTTTTGCCATATTTTGCAATATAGCAGAAGGATTTTTCTGCTCAACCACAGCAAAAGCAAGACCACTCGAAGCAACTCCAATACCAGCTTTTGCAAACACATTAGTAGCATTGTCGGTAAAATTTACAGAGTTAATTATTGTGCCATTTTGAGACAATAATAAATTAGAAGCACCAGCAGATAAACCGCCACTTAAACCAGCAATAGCAAGGTTTTTTGCAAACTGTTTATTGTTAATATCTTGCCAAGTGCTCGATAAATTGCCTTCATTATTGATAGCCGAAATACTCGTTGCACTACTAAAACTAGAAGCGGTAGCCATCATCGCCCCTTGCTTTGCCGACTCAACAGCCAAATAACAAGCAGAAGAAGCGGCACCCGCTCCTGCTCCAGCACTAGCTCCGCTTCCTGCTGTAGCAAAACCAGACATTGCACCAGTAGTAAGAGTGGTTGCTGTAATTGCTACCAAGGCAGATCCAGCATCGGTGAGGTATCGATTAGTAGAATTAATGATTGTTTTTTCATTAACACCTAAACTTGTATGATTTTTGGCTAAAAAATTGTTTAAATCAGAAGTGCTGTTAAAAATATTTTCGACACTGTTAATATTTAGCACAGCTTGTTGCAAACCATTTATATCAATATTAGTATTAATGTTTTGCTTATTAATTTCGCCATAAGAACCATTTTTTGCCCAATAATTATCAGTTTGTGAAGTATTTATGGTGCTGATATTGGTTTGGGTGGCATTAGAAATATCGAGGTTTTTAGCAACAACAAGCACATTAGCTAGGTTTTTTTCTGGTGAGTGTGGAGTAAAATTTAGATTTGCCGAAGAAATAATCACATTATCGGCGAAAAGCGATAAATTATTGCCAAAACTTAAAGTGCTTGGTGATATTTTTTCTTGGTAATTAAAGTTTGTTGACACATTTTTTTGTTTATTAATTGCTCCAACAGCACTTGCCACAATAACCGCCGATAAAGCCACAGGCGAAGAAAGCCCGCCAGTAGTGGCAACACTTGCCACAGCCCCTGCTGCCACAGCGGTAGTTGCCGAATTTTCTAGACTTATTTGATATTTTACTTCGGTTTTTTGTTGTAGCAAACTCACAATATCAACACCGTTTAACAAATAAAAACTACCCGAATCATTACTATTGCCAGCAGAAATTTGCAAATTATTATCGGCATTAATATTGCTGGCTACCACATAAATACTATCACCAGACGATAAGTTAATATTATTTGCAGAAAGATTAGCAGATTTATTAGAAATGATATCTAGGTTAGAAAAAAATCTTTTTTTCAACCAACTACTATATTGTTTGCCACTTTCATAAATATTAGTGCTATCTACTGCCGAACTAATGTTTATTTGATTGTTTGCCGATATTTCAAGATCTTCTTTTGCCTCAATGTTTGAACCAGATAATAAAAAATTATTATTAGCATTAATTTTTATATCTTGTAAAGCCTCAATATTACTGGCTAAATTACTAGTTTGAGTAATAATTTTTTGCTGATAATTATTGCCAGTGCCAATTTTATATTCATGACTATTTACCAAGCTTAAACTAGCAATTTCAATATCATTTGCCTGCATAGTTAAATTTTTAGCAACAATATCAGCAGATAAATTTTTGATATCTTGTTGTGCTACAAAATTTATATTTTTACCCTCTATTTTTGCCACATCAATAATATTTGCAGAAGATTTAGCAATATCAACTGTGTTATTCACATAAAATTGATTTTGTAATAAATTTTTATTGTTTGTGCTTACCAAAGAAGCATTGATAATATTTTTTGCTTTTAAAAATAAATTACCATCAGCCGAAATTAAACCAAAATTATTGAGATCATTATTAGCAAACAATACAGCATTTTGTTTGGCAATAATTTTAGCAAAAGAATTATTGCTAAGGTTATTAGCAGCAATATCAAGATTATTTACCACAATATTGCCAAAATTAAGCACATTTTCGTTGGCGGTAATATTTAAATTATCGGCTAAAATAACCGAATTATCAAAATGTTTTGCTTGATGATTTGCCAAATAAACCACTGGAGTTAAATATTTTTGTTGCTGAATCATTTTTGGCTCAAACCATAAAATATCTTGTTGTAAATTGGTAATTTGGGTAGAGTTTAAAGCTTCGTTTGGTTTTAAATTTAGTCTCTCAACTTCTATTTTAGCATTATCAACTAACTTGGTAATTATTTGCTGATAATTGTCGTTGCCGTATTTTGTGTTATCAAGATCGCTCACTAAATTTTGCAATTGAGTAACTATTAATTTATTTTGAGCAAAATTATCGCCTATCATCGGCAAAAAATCAGCCTCTGGCGGTGAATTATCACTTTTTAAATCAACCACATCTGGTTGCTTAACAAATTGCCTTGCAATTCCTAGTTTGTTGTAAAAATAGTCGCTGGCAACAAACTGTTCTTTATCAATAAATTGTAGGCGAGTTTCAAGTAAAGGCTTGTTGGTATTGATATTTTTGCTAAATAAAGGGTTTTCAATAAAAAGATCTAAATTTAATTGCTGAGTTTTATTATCAACTAAAGCTTTATTATTATCAATACTTGCTATGACTGGCTTTAAACCAAGTGAGTTATTTAAATAACCGTTGTTAACATACCCAGCATTGTTTATGATAATATTGTCTCCTGCCTTGATATTTGCCACATCTTGCGACAACACCACAGCAGAAGAAATAGTGGTTTCGTTTGCCTCATTATAATAAGTTTTACATTTCCATCTACCGCCTATGCAACTTTTAGTATGCCAATATTTACCATAAGTATTTTTTAAATTAGTAGCTAAAACAGAAGATGTTTGATTATTAAAAGAAGAATTATTGAAAATAATATTATTTTTGGCAGTAATAGAGCTAGAATAGTTATTAATTATAGCATTATTGATAAATAAATTCTCCCCAGCAGTTATTTTTGCTTGCTTAGTTCTGAGAGTGCTTATAGGAATATCTTTAAACATCAGAGCCATAAAGCCATTGCCTCTAGCATTTTGCGGAACTTGATAAAGCACATTGTAGCCATAAAAACCACCAGCATCAGCATCGTAATCGATACCGCGATTATTAACTTGCTTAGCATAAACACTAATATTCTGCCCTGCCTCAATTGTGGCAAATTCATTTTCTAGTGTAGTGGTATTATTTTTATTAGCATCTTTTTGTATAGCTAAATTGCCGTTAGCATAAATAATAGCATTGCTTTGATTATACAACAAATTACTTACCAAAAAATTAGCATTACCACCAGCATAAAATAAAGCACTTGGCTGATTAATAAAATTATTGGTTATTGATAAATCAGCATCTTTACCAACCTCGATAATTTGCCAATTAGTTAGGTTGTTAGCACTGATGTTTAAATTATTTGCCACTAATAATTTTGAGTGATTAAGAATATTTTGAACAGTTAAATTTGCCGATGCAGTAAGAATTTTCTGCTTATTTTCAAGAGAATTTGCTGTAATGAGTAAATTTTTATTTACCGATATTTCACCGTTATTTTGCAAATTTTTTGCAGTTTTAATATTTAGCGAATCGGCAAAAATTGATGCATTGTTAATAAAATCAAGAGAAGTATTAATTTCAATATTATTATTTGCCAAAATTTTAGCATTATTTATCAACCCAGCATTACTATTGACGGCAAGAGAGTTGGCCGAAATAATATTACCATCGATATTTGGTAAATTTTGTGATGAAGAAAAATTAATATTTAACAACTCAACAGCCTCTAGATTAGCAGTATTTTTAATGTTTTGAGCGGTAATATTAAATTTTTTAGCAGAAATTAGTTGGTTATTTTGCAAGTTATTGCTAGTAATATCAAGATTTTCGGCAGAAATAATATTTTGTTGATTGGTTATGGTATTTGCCGAAATTAAGCCATTTTTACTTGAAATATCTTGTTTATTAAATAAATTTTTTGCCTCAATCTGCAAATTATTTTTTGCCACAAAGCTACCCGAATTATCAAAATTATCTGTTTGTAAAAATAAATTTTGATTTGCTAAGATATGGCTTTGATTATTGGTTTTAGTGGTTTTTAACGAAATATTTTCGCTAAAAATATTACCAAGATTATTAAAATTAGAAGTACTTAAAACCAATTCTTGGGCAGTTATTTTTGCCAAATAATCATTGGCAAAAGCATTTTTTACTACAAAATTTGCTTGTGTTTGGGCAATTATTGAGCCTTGATTATCAATATTTTGTAAATCAAGGTTAATTTGTTGAGTTTTGGCATATAAAAAGCCAGTATTGTGTAAATTTTTGGCAATAATATTAATATTACCAAAATCAGCAACGGTATTTTTAGTGGTAATATTTTCGCCTTGTAGCATAATATTTTTACTTGCCAATAAGCTACCTTGTTGATTTATTTGAGAATCATCTTGGCTAGTAATTAAATAAATATTGCCTGCTTGAATTTGAGCAAAATTTGCCACATCAATAGCTGTTTGCGATTGAGTAAATTGTTGATTGGTTGAATTTATTTGATTTGCTTGATAATCGTAAAAACCATTGCCAGATTTTATAGAAAACTCATTTTCACCAGCATAAACATTGCCATTAACAACTATTTTATTAGCAATAAAATTTGCCACATCAACCGTTTCAAGATCAACACCGTTTTTTTCGATAACTAAACTAGGCAAAAAATTAGCATTAATCGATGACAAATCAAATTGCCAATTATCGCTTTTTGGTAAAGTTGAGCCAACAATGGCGGTTATTTTATTGGTATTAAGAAAGCCCGCAGAAGAAAAATTAATACCATAAGGGTTGGCAATGATTATTTCGGCTTTTTTACCTGCAACTTCAAGATAGCCAGCCAAGTTTGAGGGATTATTTGAAACTACTTCGTTAAGAATAATTTTTGCCTCTTGATTTGGCTGTAAATTAGGATTAACATTAACTAAGCCAGCTAACTGAGTGTTAGAAACATCGGTTTTATTGCCTGCAAAGTTATTTAAAATTAAACCAGCAGAGCCAACATCAAAATTTTGGTATTGATTATAAGATAAGCCATTAGCATTTGGGGTGGCAACATCAACCACAACTATGCCATTGGCAGAAGAATTAACCAAAGTTGCAGAAGAATTAGCAACAACATTGGTAGATGTTTCATTGGCATATACAACAAAATGTACTACAAAAAAACAGAACAAAAAAAAGCAAGGTAAAACTAGCCTTGCAAGAACAAAATAAAACATAAAATACTTTGTGGTGAAAAGTAAAAGATTATATTAATATTTATTACAATAAGTTTATAGTAAATATTTATGGCAAAATATTAAACAACAATTTTTAAGATGGCAAGCGGTTTTGATAAAAAATTACAACAATTTTTTATTACAAAACCTGCACTTTATATTTTTTGCCTAAATAGTTAAATATTTCGGTTATTTCGCTTTGTTGCAACATACGATTAAAAACAATTATTTCAGAAATTTTACCACGAAAAAAATTATTGGTTATTCCACCAACGGTAAAGCCAGTTGCAGTATTTGATCCTGGATTGATAGATGTTGATAATGAATTATTATTTATTTTATAATAAGAAGTACCGCCAGCAGAAATAACTGCTAAAATGTAAGTATTTTTAACATTATAAGATGATGCAATACTTGTATCGGTTCCGTTATTAACTGAAATATTTGTAGAACTAAGAGCTATTCTTTGCTGAGTTGAGGTAGGATTATTATCTAAAATAAAGTTAGTACCAGAAGTAGGCTTAGCATCAACACTAAAAACCACAAATTTAGTTGAACTAGCAATATCGCCGTCTTTAAAAGCATCAAGCAATAAGCTTTGACCACCTTCAAAACTTACCGAAGGTAAATTATTTATGCCAGACAAACTGTAATATGGACGATTAACAAGAATTGCTTGCGATAAAGCATTGCAGGTATTAATGTAATCTGTCGCTTGAGTTGGTGTTGATGTTGTAGTGTTGGCTATAGAGTAATTATTTATGCACTTTGGGCCAATATCTCGCCATATTTCTACCCTATTACGATCTGTTAACTGTGCCACCAAAATTGTTGCTGCAGTAGGTGAAGTTCCAGATACTCCAGCTTTTCTGGTGCCAAAAGATTGCAAAGAGGTGGTTTCGTACCAAGCGGTTAAGCCATTGATTTCGCCAACAGGAGCTCGAGCAGTGAGAGATCGAGCAGCATTAAGCCTAGATGCCGAAACCAACGAACCACCCTTCATTACCCCAGTAATTAGAATACCGATAACTAAAATAACCACCGATAATTCTAATAAAGAGAATGCTCTTTTGGGGATTTTTGTTTTTTTAGTTTTTAACATAAATTAATCTAAAAATGGGTAATCGGTGTAGCCTTTTTCACCACCGCCGTAAAAAGTTTTTCTGTCGTAGTTGTTTAATGCTTTGTTTTCTAATAATCTTCTTGGTAAATCTGGGTTTGATATAAATAGTCGACCAAAAGCTATTGCATCGGCTAAATTATTATCTAGAGCCTGTTTTGCCAACTCTAAATTATAGCCACCAGCCGAAATCACTGGCATTTTACATAGTTTTTTAAAAATACTACCCACATTTGGCGCAGAATTATTCACAGCATCAGAGCCACCTGCTGTTGAAGCTCTTGGTTCAATTAAATGCAAATAAGCAATATTTTTTGCCGACAATTGCTCTATAACATAAGAAAAAAGCTCTACAGGGCTACTATCAGACATATCGTTAAAAGTGCCATAAGGAGATAATCTCACCCCTACTCTACCATTGCCCCAAACTTTGATTATTTCATCAAGAATTTCGAGAAGCAACCTAGCTCTATTAACAATTGAACCACCATAATTATCGGTGCGAGTATTAGAGCCATCTTGCAAAAACTGATCAAGCAAATAACCATTGGCACTGTGTAATTCAACACCATCAAAACCTGCTTCTTTAGCATTAATTGCAGCTTGTTTATAATCAGCAATTAAACTGGCTATTTCGTGTGGTTCGAGAGCTCTTGGAGTAAGAATAGGAGTTGGTTTAAATTCGGCTGTGTAGGTGCCGCTATTTTTGGCAGGTATTGCTGATGGAGCAACTGGTATTTGGTTGTTTGGTTGTAAAGAAAAATGCGAAATTCGCCCAACATGCCATAATTGTAAAAATATTTTACCATTTTTTTTATGAACTTCATCGGTAACTAACCTCCAACCCTCTATTTGCTCTGGCAAGTAAATACCTGGTGTAGCAGGGTAGCCCTTTCCTTGGGCAGAAATTTGAGTTGCTTCTGAAATAATCAAGCCAGCACTAGCTCTTTGAGCATAATAAGTAGCATTTAACTGATGCGGAATATCACCAGGTTGTTTAGATCGCATTCTGGTAAGTGGAGCCATAATAATGCGGTTTGTTAAAAATATGTCGCCAATTTTTAAACTGGTAAATAAAGTGTGATTAGTCATAAAAAATTAGTTATTGATAAAACCGCTGTCGGTGAAAATTTTTTTAGCATTTTCAGTTTTTAAAAATTTCAAAAACTCTCTTGCCAAATCCATGTTGTTGCTGACAATTGCCATAGCCTGATAACTTCTTTCTTGATCGCTTGCAATAATGCGTAAATTATTATTTTTGACCAACTTGCTAGCAAAAATTAACCCATAACTATCAGAATTATCTTCTATATCGTGAATCAGTAAAGATCGATCTTCTGGTATTTTTTCGAAAACTTTTAAATTGTTAAATTCTATACTATCAAGTATTTTTTTACTATAAAAACCTTCAGAAGTATTAGCATGATTAACGATTAGATTTAAACGATAATCATCAATAATTTTTAAAGCATCAAGCAGAGAAATATCTTTTTGCATCATATTAATAGGGAGCATAGCATCTTTTTTACAAACCAAAGCTAATTTATCGCTAGTAACATAAAAAATATTATAAACATCTATCAAGCCTCTTTGTTTTAAAGTATCGATAATAAAAGAGTTAGCAGAAATAAACACATCAAATTTCGCTTCTTCGTCTAGGTTGTTTAGAAAATCAATCGATGAATCAAGATTAACAGTAATTGTAGCATTATTTTTTTGCGAAAAATCTCGAGCAATTTTAATTATTGCCGATGATAAATTGGGATCTGCATAAACATTAATATTTCTTGCATTTACTGCCCAAGAATAATTTGGCATCAACAAAAATAAAAAAATACAGAAACAATAAACAATATTGCTGTTTTTAATTATAAATATGTTTGATAACCATGATTTTCGCATTAAAAAAACCGAAATTTATTAATAAATTGGAAATTTAGCACATAAATTTTGCACTTCAGCTTTAATTTGACTGCATAAAACTTGTGTTTCATCAATCCCATTATTAGCAAATTTATGCAAAATATCGG
>Ga0214923_10006132_pt1 | contig 13639 bp, 9 predicted proteins | sample LL1510_MetaG_FD_177993 | JGI IMG/M metagenome (GOLD analysis project Ga0214923, IMG submission 177993) | Freshwater microbial communities from Lake Lanier, Atlanta, Georgia, United States - LL-1510 | ecosystem: Environmental > Aquatic > Freshwater > Lake | place: USA: Georgia | collected 2015-10-15 | reverse complement strand
GCGGGTGCTGGTGCGGGTGCTGGTGCTGGGGCTGGTGCTGGTGCTGGGGCTGCACCACGAACCGAACGAGTTGCGTCCGCGGCGCAAAACTATGGAAGTTTCCGCGAAGCGGTTCAGGCTCTAAACCCCAAAGCCGTTGCCGAATTGAGCGAAGATGGAAAATTGAGCAAAAAAGACTTGGAGGAGTTGAAGAAACGTAATCCCAAGTTGGCTGCTCAATTCAAGTAGCAAAAGGGGTATTGGGTAGAGATGGCCGACAAAGACGTTTCTCCTGTTGGCGGGGCTGTAAACCCGTACGACTTTATGGCTCTCGTTGCGGCGTTGACCGCTTCACAAAAACAACCAACCCAAAGTGGTTTGAATCGTTTGTTCTCTCCAGAAATCGGGTTTTTGAGCGGAACATACTATGGACCAACCGGCGCAGCGCAGGATGATTCTGCGATGATGCTTGATTTAGGACCCGACATTTTGCGTGCCAGCAATCTGCCAGAAGGAGACATTCGGCGCAGAATCATGACCGAGATTGTTGCCAAAAATGTGCCCGTTTGGGATGTGAAGCGAAGCATCCGCGAAGAGGTTGCGCAAATGGCGTTGTCCGACCCAACTCTTGACGCAGACGCAACCGTTCAAGAATTGATGGCTTTTGCCGACAAAGTGCAAAGCCAAAATGACAACATTTTGGCGAACAAGGCTAAGGCTCAGGTCACTGGCGCAAAAGACATGTTCAGTCAGGCTGGTATGCGCTCGCCCGATTTGCGGTTCTCGCCAGAGGAGTTGGCTCCAGATATTTTTGCTCGGTTTGCTTCAGATGAGGAAAAACGGCAGGCTCGCTTGCAGGAGTTGCGTGCCCCGAGCACAAAGAAGGTTGAGTCTGCAAAGAAGTATGTTGAGCAGACGCAGCAGAGGATTGATAAAACCAGTGGACCGATGTCTGGGATTGAGGCAGTTCGTTCTCTTGTGCGCGGTGCCTTTGGTGGAGATATGAGTGCAAGGGATATTCCAAGCGCGGAAGACCGTAGGTTTGCGGATATTGCCAAGAACCTTGTTGCCCGGTCGCAGAAGTTGTCTTCGCCAAAGGTGAATAAAGAGCGTGCGACGTTGGTGCGAAAAAGTGAGTCCGATGCGTTGGTGAAATCATTGGTGGCGGAAGGTATTGCCAAGCAGGCTGAGGCTGCTGGTTATACGCCTGCGATGGTTGATTTGATGAAGAGGGCGCAGTTGATTTATGCTGCCGGCGGCTGATGGCAGTTCCAGCAAATCAGACATTTGATGACCTGCTAAAGAAACTGGCGGCATCTTCCACGAGGGGGCTTGCTGCGCCGAAGTCGCAGTTTCCAACAAAGCAAGAAACCGCTCAAGGTGACCTGTATGATGCTTTGGTCAATTCGTTGCGCAACGAAGGTGGCGTTGGCGCAGATTATGTGAGGAAGGTTGCTGCTGGCGGTACGCCTGCTGCGACTGGTCCTCGCGGTGTGCTTGGGGCGGTCCTTGGGAACACTGTTGTAAAAAATACGCTAAATGGTTTGAATGCTATTGGCGTTCCGATGCGCGGAGTTGTGAGCGCAGTAAAAGAAGCAAAAGATTTTTTTGATTATGACCCGGCGACAAAGTCATCTTGGAATGATTATTGGTCGCAAGTAAAAGACCCGTCATTTGGGTTTGGTCGAGTCGTTCCAATGAAGGGCTGGAAGGGTCGTCTTCTTGGTTTTGCTGGTGACACTGCGCTTGACCCGTTGTCGTATCTTACCCTTGGTGCTGGACCCGCTTTGCGTGGTGCACAGATTGGAACTGCTGGCATTGGGAAAGTTCTTGCCCGTGAAGGTCTTGAGGCTGGAGTAAGGGAAGGTTTGGAAATAATTGCAAAGGAAGGTCCTTCTGCTGCTTCGCGCGTTGGGTTGAGAGAGGCTCTTGGTGTCAAAACACTTGCTGGCGCTGATGGAAGGTTTGCTTTGGCTGACATGGTGCGCCGTTACGGCGGCACCAATGAAGAAGTTGCAAGAGTTATGGCACGTGGAAAGATTGCTGTGCCGAAAGATATTGCTGAAGTTCTTGGTTTGAACAAGGCTGGTTTGTATATTGCTGGCACCAAGGTTCGCATCAAGGGGTCTGGACCGATTGCCAATGTTCTTGAAACAGTGGTTACCAATACACGTCTTGCTGGTTTGAACAACCCAGTTGGCAGCACGCTGCAACGCTGGTTTACGCGCAGGGGTATGGCTGCAGATGTTAGGGCTGCGAGAATTGCTGCTTCTAAAGGAAAGTTGCCTTTCGAAGATGCCAAATGGGCGTCGGAGTTGTTGACTGCGGACACACGTTTTCGAGCTGCTGCCAGTATCGCAAAAGATGCTGCTGCCCGTCGTGCTGTTGCTGTTGCGGCCGATAGTGATGTTGAGGCGGGTCGTCTGACTGCCTACAAGGCGATTGAAAACGGTAGTGATGTTGTTGTGTCCGAAGTTGAGCGACGTGCTGCCGACAAGGTGTCGGCTTACTTCAGGGCTGTCAAAAATGATATTGATGCGCGCATGATTATGGTTGACCCGTCGTATAAGCCGAGGGATTTGCCCAACTATTTTCCGCACGTGTTGAGCGATGACGCTCGTCGTGCGATGGAAAAAACTTTTGCTGACCCCGTGATGGAAAAGTTGTTGACTTATTTGAAAATCAATCCTCTTGACCCTTATGGTTCTTTGCAGCATCGTTTCATCAAGCCTGATACGGAATTTTTGGGTGTTTCTGGTGACATACACAAGGGCACGATTGATGGTATCAATAAGGTGACCAGAGACAAGTTGGGTTTTGATTTGTTTGAGACAGACGCTGTGAAAGCGATGGCTAAATATGCTGATACTGCCGGTCAGGCTGCTGGTACTGCTGCGCTTGTTTCTTCTTTGAAGGATGCTGGGTTTGTTCGTTTTGCCAACAAGGTTGGCGCAAAAGACCCACGTTGGTTCGGTTTGATGAATGATGCGCTAGGGGAGTTGACAAAACAAATGGACAACTCGGCAAATGCGCTCGGGGACAAGATGGATGAAATTTCTGCTCGTCTTTCGGAATCTTTCAACAAGAAGACTGGTGTGTTGACGCCGATGTTGCAGGGTGGTATTTCGACTGCAGACGCAGCGGTTGCTGCGTTGCCAAAATCTCGTACCGATTCAGAATTGATTGCCGAAGTCAGCGCCGCGCTTCTTCAGGCGAACGATGCTTTTGACAATGTGCGTGCCAAGCACGCAGAGTTTGATGCCCTAAAAAATGAGTTGAGCGTTGTTCACGAAGTTGTGGTGATGGAAAAAAATGCTATTGAGGACCGGTTGAATGTTGCGGTTGAAAAATTGACAGCGCTGCGAGATGAAGTTCAAAAAACAACTGCCGCCTCGGACGAGGCAAAGTTGATGCTGTCTGAGGCTCGTGGGGCATTGAAGGAAGCAAAGCGTGCAGCAAAACAGTATTCGACCACATTGCGGGACTATCAGTTTTGGGCTGACGATTTGGGTCCGTGGATGCAGCAGGCAATGCGTGACCTTACGGAAGGATACGAGGTCACATCTGGTGGAGAAAAACTTATCAGTTATCAGGTTCGCCCACCAAAGGATGTGTCTCAAAAAACTGCAAAAATTTTGAAGGATGCTTCAAGACCGTATGCGGGGAGGGCGGAGTTTGGTGAGCCTTGGTTGAGCACAACACTTGGAGAGGGTTCGCTGCCGAGTGTTACCAAATCGTTGATTGAGGAAATTTCTCCGTCGCTTCTTGGTAAACCAAAATCAACCAATCTGATGTCTTCTGCATCTGTTGGCAATGCGATTGTTCGCGGTATGAAGGCTGCCGACAATTCCGCAGCGCTAAGTGAGGCTTTTGGTTGGATGACGTTGCGTCTTTTGAAGTCGAGAGAACGTGCTGGTGGTTTAGTGGCGCGAGAAGCGTTAGCCAAAGAATTGCGCGATGGAACATCTCCAATTGCCTTGATGTGGAAGAAGGCAAAAGAACAGTTGGACCTTGTGCGGGATGTTGAATCAATTATTCAATTTGCTGGTCGTCGCAACCCAAATCCTGTTGGCAAGAAATTTGGCAAACAGGCAGGCGATGTAGCAAAACGTATTTCTGATTTGACAAAAGAAGTCAGCGATTTGGGTGTCCAACGAAAAGCGTTAGAGGAGGCTGCTGGCGGCAACAAGTTCCAGATGGCGACTGACGAGTTCAACATTCTTGGCGATTGGGCTGCTTTGAACATTACGAATGTTGCAACCCCTGAAGTGATGGGCGAGTATTTGATTCGCGCAGAGAACGCTTTGGATGCGATTATCAAGGCTGGCGTCGTCAGCAAAGATGCCCAAATGGAAAACTTGATTCACACTGTTGGCGTTGTGATGCCGCAGAAACTTGCTGGACGCGAGTTGACAAAGAAAGAAGTGAATGCTTTCCACAAGAGTTTGTTGGACCAAGTTGAGGAGATTATTCGCATCAACATGATGGGTGAGCGCTCCATTGACCGTAGCGCACGCGAAGATGCTGTTCGCCAGATGGCTGGATTGGATAATCAGATTAGGGAAAAACTGAAAGAGATTGAAGATGTGAAGAAGTCGCCTTCTGGCGACAATGATTTGGTGAAGGCAACGGTTGCTGCTTTGTCTGGAGATTTTCGGACACAGACCGCAAATGTGGCGGAGACCCTGCAGGACTATTTTATTTTCAATGAGGCGTACTATTTGTTTTCGGAATTTCAACGCACCGCACCTCGCGGTGTGGTGCTTCCGGAATCCGTGTGGTCGTACATTTCTTCGAATGTTGCCCGTGGACAGTTGGCTGCGGTTCAGACTTCTTTGGATGAGGCTGGTGTTGTTCGCAGCGTGATGGAGTCGGTGCGTCAAACGACTCTTGCCAATCCGCAGCAAAGTCATTCGTACGAATTGGCAAATGCAATAAACGCTATGCCCAAAGAACAAAGCAGGATGCTGTCTGAGATTTTTGGTCCTCTTATTTCTGGTGTGCAACTAAAGAAAACTGCAGAAGCAGACCGTCTTGTTTTGCGTGATGCTCGGTTTGTTGCAATAAAAGAAGCGTTGCTAAACGATATTCAAACCCGTATTTTGGGTCGCAGTAGCGGTGGCACTGGTGGTGCAAGAATTGTTGGTTCGGGAACTATTGGTTTGGAACCGTTTGACCCAACTCGTTTACAGCCAAGTGCTCAGCGAGCGTTTCCGAGGGATTTTGTGCGAGAGGGAGAACTTCGCCCGTATTCGACGAGCGCAAAAAATATTGTTCCGGGGTCAAGGCTTCCAAAACCAAAGATTGAGAATTTGCGTGGAATCAAAGGTGAATCCGCCAAATCAAAAGTTCCCGTAGTAACCATTGAGTCGGTTAGCAACAGGATTTACAACGCCAAATCTCTTGGGTCTTTCAAAAATCTTTTGAAGAGGGGTTCGCGCGGAAATCTTATTGATGCTGGTTTGATTGATGAAGAATCCGCTGCACGGATTCTTTCTCAAATTGATGAAATAAAAACCAACGTAATCGAGCAGCGCAAACAGGTTCAAAAAGCACTTGCCGAACAGCGTGCACAAACAGCAACGAGCAAGTCAATGCGTGGTTTGCGTGAGGAGTTTCGTGGTGACGAGTTTGGTTTGAGCGCGCTGTATAAGGCTGCGACAGAAGAACGGAAGAACGGCACCGGTACGAGGGTAAGTGAATGGTTTGCTCGCGCCATTGGCGGTGGCAGCACCGAGGAGGAAGCAAAGAGGCTTGGTTCGCGCGTGTACACGGGTGTCGGAGGCAAGTACGCAACGACTGGCACATTTGCAATAAACCAGTGGGGCAACTCTGGAGACATTCTGATGGGTCAAACCTTTGGTGGTGTGACTGGAGATATTGAGCGCGGGTTGGAGCGGCAATACCGATACATTACCGCCGATGAGTCGCATCTTGGTCAGGTCACTGCACGTTTGGCGAGGCGCAAGTATGCGCTTCGCCGTATTGTGGAGGACACCACAATCTCAGAACAATCAGCATTGAGCAGATTGCCGGAGGCTGGGGAGCGAGCAGGCGTTCCAGATGCGAATCGGGTGCTTGGTCCGATGGGTTATGTGTTGGCGTTGGAGCAGTTGATTGAGGACACAAAAGCGGCGCTCAGCATTTACAAAATAAATGATTTGACTCCAGCAAAAATTGCGGAAGCCGAAAGAGGTTTTTTGAAGGCTCCCACAAAAGCAACCGCAGAAGAGAAGGCTGTGTTTGAGGCTAGGATGCGCAGTTACGAATTGTGGAAGGCGTCGCAAACGTATCGCGACTATTTGGAGACTCTATTGTTCTCGGAGGCAGACAATGTGCCAGCAAAACCTGCTGGTTTGCCAAAGGAGATTTCTGATGCCGTTGACATTCTTGTTGTTTCGCGTGAGGCAAAACGCAAAATTGAGAATACGCGCGGCTATGAAGCCGCGCTTGACAGGAAGTCGCTGCACGGTTTCATAACGAAAATGACTAGGTACAACCTTGGTCACGATGATGCTGGTCGTGGAGGTTTGCGGGAAATAAACGAACGTGTTACAGCCGGCACAGAGGGGCGCATGTACGATTACAGCGTTGATGCGCGTTTGCGTGATTTTGGCACTCGCGCTGGTGGTCGAGCGACACTTTATAGGACCACACAGGTTCCGTTCATTCCAGAAGAGGTTGTTTCAATTGTAACTTCCACAGCGAAGAAGGACTATCTTTTTGCCAAGGACGGGGAAGTGTTTGATGATTGGATGGTTGCTGCATTTTTGTCTGGCAACACAAATCCTGTGTTGCCGGACATGTACACGAATCCTGCTGTTGCTTCAAGTTTAGACAGAACCTTTGAGGCTTCGCAAGCCGCTAGGGCTGGCGGACAATATGAAGTTATTGTAACTGGTGCCCGTACGCCAAGTCAAGAGTTGGCTGCTGACGCTGGAAGAAAGTTGCAAATTCTTCGCAAGGCAATCAACGACAGAACTGTGGATGTGTACAGGACTGATTGGCAGCCGGTGACTTTGGGTGAAAGGGGTTCTGTTTTCTATGACGATGCTTCGCTCGTCATTGTGGACAAATCGTGGGCATACAAGACTGCCGAACCCGAGGCTTTCAATATTGTTGATGATGCCTTGGTAGGGCGTGCCCCAACGGGGGGGCAGACTTTTACGTCCCCCCGCAGGCAGGTATTTTCTGTTGTCGAAGCGCTCGGGCCAGATAACGGAAAAGTTTTGACTGGTCGCGTGTTCCCAACAATGGAAATCAATGACACCGTTGTTCCAATTGATTTCAGTGAAATTGAGTGGATGCAATTGTTTGCCGTTCCGAAGGATTCCCGCTCGGTTCGTGCACAGTTGGTGAGGAAGGAGGCTCAGCGTAAAGAACTGTGGTCGAAGACGTTCACGAAGAATTTAGATAAGAACGGTCCCAAGTTGGCAAAACTTGATGAAGAAATTGAGGATTTGAAAATTCAAATTGTTGTCAACGATGGCAAAAAGCAGATGGAGATGGTGCGCAGAGTTCGTGGCTTGCGCAACTATTTTGATTCCGAAAGCGTGAAACAGATGCTTGGCTTCAAAGAGAGCGCCGACCCATTTGATGTGTTCGAGAAGTGGATGGAGTTGAATGGTCGTTGGCGTGGCGTTGATGATTTGTCGAAACTTTCTGAACCCGACAGGGTGTTGCGTGGAAGAATTATGTTGGGGGATTTGCCTGAATACATTGCTGAGCGAAAGTCAACGCTCAATAGCGCGTGGAATAATTCGTATGAGAAGGGTGTTTTGGATGAATACAATGTTGCGCTGAAGACCGCAAAGGATGCGATAGCGACAATACAGACCGCCTATTATGGCGGTCCTGCGATGCAGTTGGTGGAGCAGTTGAGGGCTTTAGAAGTGCATCATGCTGTATCTCTGAAGAAGGCTGGCAAGAGCATTGATGACGGGTTGAATGAATTGCGTAAATATGGTATCAGAATCATGTCAACTCAAACCGATTTGCCAGCCCGTCAGGCGGCGGCGCAGAAGATTGGTACGAGCGTGGACAGGTTGGCGCAAGCGCTGGCTGCTTCTATTCCGCGTGAGGTGGGTGGCAAGAGTTTGTTGAATGCCGAGCAGGCTGCTGCAGCAAAGGGAATTCTTGACGAGATAAATGCTGTTCTTGCGCGCGAGGGTGTGCTGGAAGAGGGTTTGTTTGGTGCGGATGGGCTTTTGTTGTCCACTACCGGGTCTGAGATTGTTGAGGGGAAAGTTCGGAATGTTACGGTGGATAAGATTCTTGAGGCTCTTGAACGTCTAAAGGTTGCTACGGAGAAGAAAGCCACTGAACGTTTCAAGACAAATATCTCTGACCTTGTTCCGTCTGCTGAGGCTGCTGAAGTCAAGCGTGGAGCCAATGATGCGATTGGTCAAATTTACTCTGCCAAGAATTACGAGGAACAGGTGGCGTTTTACGCCAAGTGGCGTGGGCAGGATGCGAAGAACGCTCAGGTGGCTTTGGCTGAGTCCGAGAAGGCTGTAATCGCAGCAAGGCGCGATTTGGATGAGTTCAACGCTGCTGCGGCAAGGGGTAAGGCTGGGTCGAATGTTCCATACATCAACGAATATTTCAAGGCTGACAAGAACGCTCGCAAGGCTGCTGAGGCGTTTAGTAAGGCTACGGAAAAATGGGATGTTGCCGAAGCGAGAGTGTTCGCTGCTGTGTCCGCATACGACAGCAGAGCCACCATGCGCCTGAATGCTTCCGAGGCGTACGCTCGTGCACGTGGGTTGCAGAAGTTGCGCAATTCGATTGGTTTCTACGCCAAGAAGAAGAACATTGATAAGAATTTCGTCGCTGACTTTGACAAGTTCAGCGCCGACGTGGACAAGATGCTTGATGATTTGAACTCTTTGGCTAAGACGCCAGCCGAAATTGAGGAAGTGGACTTTTTGCGTGGTCAGATGGTGAAGTATCACGAACAGAGAGCCGATTGGTTGCTGAGGTCTCAGCAGGTTGCCGAAGTGAAGAATCGCATGAAGCAGGTTGAGGCTGCTGTTGATTCAAACAACGAGTTCATTCAGTTGGCGTTTTATGAGCAGGGTTTGACGTTTGTAAACGAGTTGGAAAAAGGTTGGAAGGCGCTTGGTGAGCAGTTCCCCGGTTTGATGGGTGACCCGCGCGTGATTGAGATTTTTGAGAACGCACACAGGTTGCGCGAACCTCAGTTTGTGCGAGCGATGCAACAGTTTTTGGGTGGATACACAAAGTTTTTCAAAGCGTGGGCTGTTGCCACGCCGGGTTTTCATGTAAGGAACTCAATCAGTAACGGCTACACGATGATTTCGGCTGGTGGTAGACCAGACAGGCTGTATAGAGGTTTGCAGGCTTGGCGCGCAATCGTTGATTATTTTGCGGCGAATCCAGATGCGACAATCGAAAAGTATTTGTTGACCCTGCCAGATGAGGAACGCTTCTTGGTCGAGGGTGCAAATTTTGCGTTGAGGGGTTCTGGTGGCGGTCTTGCATCAGAAGTTGATTTGACTACAGGAAATAGACTGTATTCAAACAAGTTCACAAAAACGATGCAGCAATGGGGCATCAAAGCCGACGAACATGCTCGCTTCATGCTTGCATACGATGGTTTGATGGCTGGCATGGACCCAGTGACTGCTGCTGCTCGTGTGCGCAGATTCATGGTTGACTACGAGGACACTTCGATTGCTGACGCAGCATTGCGTCAGATTATTCCATTCTGGATGTGGACCAGCCGAAACCTGCCGTTGCAGGTACAAAACATCTGGTTGAATCCTAGGGCTTACCGTGTGTACACGAGTGCGGTAAACAATTTCCAAGACAGGGAAGAGTCGGAGAAGTTGCCGAAGTATCTGCGTGAGGTTGGCGCGTTTGCGACTGGCAGCGGTTCGTATCTGTCTCTTGATTTGCCGTTCAGCAGAATAAATCAACAGTTTGAACAGTTGCAATCTCCCAAGCGTCTTGCCGCTGACGTGAACCCGCTGTTGCGAGTTCCATTGGAAGTCGGTTTGTCGGATAAAAAATTCTTTTCTGACGTTCCGTTCAAGAAAGGTTTGCAACCAGTTGATGGTCCGGTTGGAACGCTTGCATCGTACCTGTTGCAGCCGTTTGGGCAGGGTGGTACGCTGCCCAGCGGAGAACGAGCAATTACCGATAAGGGAATGTACTCGGTTATGAACGCTGTGCCGACGTTTGGCCAAGTTGAAAGATTGGTGCCATCAACCGAAGCGTATAGCAAGCGTGGTGTAGTAAACAGGCTTGCCGCATATTTTGGTGTTCCGGTGAGGCAGTTTGAGGATTACCTCAAACAGCAAGAACTGGAACGCAGACTCTATGAAATTAGCAGAGCAAGAAGGGAAGCGCAGCCGTGAGAACGTACACAGGAAATCGTGATGGTGACCACGGGAAGGCTCGACCGGGGTTGCTGGAGTTTGTCAAGACTGTTGAGCAGGTGACGGACAATGCGTTGTGGAACAACGGAACTTATGCAAGTCGCCCGATGCGCGGTAAGCAGTCGTTGAGCGTGCACGCCACTGGGCGTGCCGTGGACTTGTCGTGGCGCAAGATGGGCAAGAAGGGCAAGCGAAACGGTTTGGAGGTGTCACGCTGGTTCGCTGATTTGCTGACAAACAACGCAGACCTGCTTGGTGTGGAGTGCGTGTTGGACTACAACCCCGCCCCGTGGGGGCGTGGCTGGAAATGCGACAGAGGTGAATGGCAGTCGTATAAGACTGCTACCTTGGGCGGCGCCCCTTCAGGGGATTGGCTACACGTGGAGTTGACGCCGCGTATGGCGGATAGTCCAACGCTGGTGAGAGAGGCGTGGTCTGATTTGGCTGATTCTGGGCTGCTGACTGGGATGCCCGTACCGGCGCGAAAGACGGCAAAAAAACGTCAACAATCTGATTGACCATTCCTTTCGGAATGTGGGTGACCATACCAACGGTTGATGCTTTGTGTTCGTCTTCGTCTTCGGGGAACCACGATGCGGTGAGCGAGATATGTCCGTCTAGGCAGTCTTCCCACAGGAATCCAACGGACACAACATGGCAGGGTTTTGGTTTGTAGTCCTTGACGTCAATCCAGCCGTTGTCTGAGTCGAATGCGTCTGTCCAATGTACGGCAACGAGTCGTGCTGGCAGTTTCATTGTTCTTCCTCCAAGTGTTCTTTCATGTTGTCTACGAGGTGTTCCACGAACGAGGAGATGCGTAGCCAAGCGTAGGGGTCGCCGCTCACTGCCTTGTCCCATGTTTTGCACAGGTCAATAACATCTTCACGGGTTGCGCTAATCATCATTGTGACGATGGTGTTGGTGTTGCGCTCAATGTTTTCCATTTTGCGTTCCATGTTGTCCGCTTCGGTTTTGGACATGAACTGGTAAATCCAGTCACCGTTTTCTGCTGACACGAGTCTTCCCTCCTTTGTTGTGAATGTAGATGGTGTTCTCTGGTAAACCATTGACTGTGACGCCTTGACCCATCTCCACGTCATCAAAATGCGCTGCAAGGATTTTGACAATCTTCGCCACATCAATTGCCTTGTCGAATCCCAGTGTCACTTGGCGAAAAGCCATCTTGTTCTCCTAGTTCTAGTTTGAATGTTTCGTCGAGGACCATGAGTCCGATGACGCAATATCCTACGATGTCAACGAGTGTATCAATGAACGACTCGTTGATACGCGGGTTGGTTGCTTTGCCTTCTTTCAGGAACATTCTTGAGAACTCTAGGTTGGCGAGTCGCTCATACTTGTCGTTGAGCCGCACGATGATGCCTTTGATTCCGAACCTGTCAATGTTCTTGTGTCCGTAGTCGTGTTGTTTGCTTGACAGCAGGTGAGCCATTTTGCCGGTATCCCATTCGTCAAGACTTCTGAGATATGAGATGACTGGTGATGCGACTACGACGAACGCATTGGCGTTCGGTTCGGAGTCGTTGTGGAAGGTGATGCCGATTAGCGCATCAATTCTGTCTCGCAACGCACCGAAGTCAAGCGTGTCTGTTGCGCCAGAAATTGACGCAAGATGACCGCACCATTGTGCTGCTGATTGTCCCCATGTTTTAGCCATTGGATACTTCTTTCTGATGAGTGGATTCATTTCTAGTTTACTTCGCAGATTGTTGAAGGCGGTGTCACGTATTCGCATAATGTGCACGTCGGAGTAGCCGAGAATTTTTCCTGCGGCACGCAGCGACTTTGATTCGTGAAGAAGTAGTTCAATGACTCGTCGTTGCCTTTCTGGCAACGCCATGAATGCTTCAACTACTGCTTGACGCAGTTCGTCAATGTTTTCTGTGAACGGTGGTTCTTCACCGGGTTTCATTTGCATCAGAACTTCTAGTTCTGATGACGGTTCGTGGTGCGATTCCATTCTGTCGAACACATCGGTTCGAAACAGAATGTGTTTTTTACTCATCGTATTTTTCGTCGTAGAGAAGCGACGCCACATCTGCTGGTTTGAGCAGGTATCCCCACGCTGGGTTGTCTGAGTTGCGAGCAAAGTCGCGGGTGTCAAGCGTGTCTCGGTTGATATCAATGAAACGCTTCAGCCTGTCCACGGACACGATGACGAAGCCGCCATCCATTGAGAAGATGTACACCCACCATTTTGCTTTGGTGATTTGTAGCCCTGAGCGAATCCATTTGCCGCATCGGCGTGGATTCTGGCGCATCTCCACTGCCATGTTGCCGTTGCGGTAGCGGTCAGACTTCACTTCAAACGAACCCTCAACGAGGCTTTCCAACATTTTGCGGATTCGCTTCTCACCTAACTGACCGTACTTTAGGTCTTTGTCAAAGTTGAATGTGTTGGATTCGATATCCCATTTACTGTTCTTCATTGAGTGTCTCCCATGACGCCTGCGAGAAACCTCGCACGCGCCCATCTGGTTGGATATACACCCATTGAGGTGCGTCTGGGTCACAGTTGCAGCCTGCGACGTTCCGTTTGTCGTGCACAACGATTGTCTGGCAGTGGTTACATCTGATTTTGGTCACGATTTTCTCACGGTCACTTCAACGATTTGGCTGTCATCTTTCCACGCTACACCATTGAGCGCATCAAGAATTGACTTGGCGTAGTTGTCCACATCGCCACGAAGACGATGCTTCCAAGTCATTTTCTTTGTGCCGACAATGGTGATTGTTGAGCCCTCAATGTCGCAGGCGATGGAAACTTTCAATAGATACGAATCGTCAAAGAACGGTCCTTTGTATTCTTCAGCGACTTGTCTTTCGTAGTTTGCTGTGCGCTTCGGTGTGTAGACGTGACCGGTACGGGTTGCTCGTGGTCGTTCTTTGGCTAACGGGCGAACCTTGATGAGTTGTTTCCACTTCACGTGAACACCTTCATGATGATGGACTCCAGATGCATTATTCCGTCCTCTCTGGCGTGGAACTTGCCCCACCGTTTGTCTGCCTCAATGAGCAGGGTGAGCGCTTCTTGTGCTTGAAGTCCATCTTCTCGCATCTTGTGGGCGAGGCGCACAAGCGTGGTGGAACGGTCAGAACCTTCGAGCGGTCCGTCGTTGATGATGGTGTAGACGTATGGCGACACGAAGTATTTGAGTTCGCCAAGCGACATCGGTTTGCTGGTGCTGGTCAACACTTTGGGGCGTGGGGGTGGTGTCCACAAGGCGGCCACAGAGGCG
>Ga0214923_10006131_pt1 | contig 13642 bp, 13 predicted proteins | sample LL1510_MetaG_FD_177993 | JGI IMG/M metagenome (GOLD analysis project Ga0214923, IMG submission 177993) | Freshwater microbial communities from Lake Lanier, Atlanta, Georgia, United States - LL-1510 | ecosystem: Environmental > Aquatic > Freshwater > Lake | place: USA: Georgia | collected... | reverse complement strand
CCCGTGACTACTCCATCAGCCGGGAGTTCACTGTCAACACAGTTGGCATAAAGGCCATCCTCAACAAAGGTTCCCTTATCGCACAAAAGCGAAATTCGTTCTCTTGCAAAAAGCTTTTTATTCTCTGCGTTCTTGTCATGATACTTTTGCGCTCCGCCCTTTAAAATTCGCTCTCGAATGGGATGAAGTTCTTGACTCATAGATAACCCCTTTTACTCTCCTCGATAAACTGGCTTTCGCTTTTCAATAAAAGCTTTAATTCCTTCAATCCGGTCCTTGGAGTAAAGAACAGACTTGTAGCATTCAACTTCAAAATCAAGAGCATGCTCGTAACTTCGTTCAAATCCTCCGCGAACCGCTAGTTTAGCTTGTCTAATTCCTATCGGACCCGATTCCAACAGTTTATTTGCAAAAGCCATCGCTTTTGACATTACTTGATTAGCTGGCACGACAGAATTCACTAGATTAAGTGCTAACGCTTCTTCAGCAGAAATTTTTTTGGCTAACAAAATAAGCTCGAGTGCTTTTGCTAAACCAATCAACCTAGAAAGCCGCTGAGTCCCTCCATTGCCAGGCATGATGGCAAGATCGACTTCGGGAAGACCAAAAACACAGTTCTGAGGCGCGACTCTTAAATCACAAGCGAGTGCCAATTCAAGCCCACCGCCTAATGCAGTCCCATTGATAGCAGCAATGGTCGGGATCTTTAAACGCTCCAACTTCAGATAAATTCCCTTCACAAAATCCATGCGAACAAGAATATCTTTCTCATTCATCCCTTGGCGCTCTTTAAGATCTGCCCCAACACAAAAAGCCTTATCCCCGGATCCGGTTATAATCAGTACCCTCGCTGTAGAATCATGCTCGATCACATCAATCAGATTCTTAAGAGCGCCAAAAACCTCTTTATTCAATGCATTCATTTTCTCAGGGCGATTAATAGTCGCGATCACGACACCCGCCTCACGACGAACCACAAGTTCACTAGAGCCCATACCAAGCCCCTCCTCTCTCTTGAATTTTTGACAAAGCACTCTCTACCGGCAGCCCCAACCTATCCCTTAGCAACTGCAATCCTTTTTCAATTTCATTTTTAGGGAATGCGGGTATTCTCTTCTGCCGATAAAATAGATTCATCAGATCCTCTGAAGCCACATTCCCCGTAGCCCCCTTTGCGTAGGGGCACCCACCGACCCCGCCTAAAGATCCATCGAAACTTCTCACCCCAGCTTCAAATCCAGCCTGAATATTGGCTAGAGCAAACCCGTAGGTGTTGTGAAAGTGAAGAGCTACTTTTGAAAAAGGAAAATATTTCGAACTTTGGTTAAGAACAGTCCTAACAGCAGTAGGGGTAGCGACTCCAATCGTGTCACTTAAAGCAATCTCATCAGCACCTATTTTCGAAAGCTTCTGAAAAACAACTTCAAGTTTTTGAGGATTAATTTCTCCTTCATAGGGGCATCCCCAAACGGTCGAGACATAGATTCTAACTTTTCTCTTTGCAGCTTTTGCAATTGAGACGATGGATTCAACTTCCTTCAGCGTGTCTTCGATCGATGAATTCACATTTTTTTGGTTAAAGGACTGACTTGCAGCTACGAAACAACTCACCCAAGGAATTGGAAAACTTAATAACCGCTCACAACCTTTGACATTAGGAACAAAAGCCATAGTCTCTTGAGTCGATTTTGTTCTAAACCAAGTTTCACATAGTTTTTCACTATCACCTAGTTGGGGCACCCACTTTGGATTGACAAAGCTTGTGATCTCAAGACGATTAAATTGACACTTTGACAGCTGCTCGAGGAGTTCGAGCTTCGCCTCTAGAGCAATAATTTTACTTTCTGATTGAAGTCCATCTCGCAAAGTCACATCAGTTAATATGACGGCTTCCGATTTTTGAGGTTCAGTTTTCACAAATTATTATGCGAGTTCGATAAGGGTTTCACCCTCATTTACAAAGTCACCTACTTGTTTTTTGATTTCAGTTACTTTTCCGGCATGACTAGCCATCACAGGAACTTCCATTTTCATGGACTCAAGCACCACTATTTCCTGTCCGGCCTTAATGGAGTCCCCCGATTTTACTTTCACTTCAAGAACTGTCCCTGCCATTTCAGATTTAATTACTGCCATTGTTTACGCTCCAAATTGATATCCCACTCTCATCATAAGGGTCCAAAAGTTATCGCCTAGGTCGGCATCTTTTCTAAACAGGGTATGATATCGAAGCCCGAGACCAATTCTTAAATTGTCTCCAGCTTTGACATCGACATTCGAGCCCCCGTGAATTCCAAAAAGAGTGTCCGTTTTAGCCGCATACTTGAAGAAATAAAAACCGGGCCCCGCTCCTAAACTCACATCAAAATCATTCACATCAACCACATGAAAATTGGCTCCTAGAGTCTCAGAATAAAGAGAGAGTCCATTTCCTCCTCCAGTATGAGAACTGTACTGAGAGGAGAACAAAACATCCAACAAAGGATTCGTTCGAAACCCCATATCAAGAGCAAACCCTATTGAGTTGTTATAAGTGGGAGATGTTTTTCCAGTCAAAGCCACATGGCCAATCTGCCCTCCTAGATAAAAACCATCTAGAGGAAAAGCGGTTACACATAAAAACGCGGTATATAGAATAAGTGATTTTATTTTCATACACTTAACTTTAAGCGGTAAGAATATGAAAAGGCAAGAAACAGAATTTAGCTAGTTGCGGCAGCGTTTTCTGACGAGCTTCCAGATTCGCCTTTAACCTGATACCCGCACTCTTTGTTAGGACATCGGATCGAAGCCCCTTCTTTTTTAGTATAGTGCTCAGTTAAGAACGGATGCTGACACTGGGGACAGGGTTGCCCCTTAAGAGGTTTATCCCAAATAGCATATTTGCAATTAGGATATTTAGTACAACTGTAAAAAATCTTCCCAAAACGGGTTTTCTTTTGAGAGAGCTCCCCTTCTTTACAATCAGGACACTTAATTCCAGTCGTAATAGGCTTCGTGGTTTTGCACTTTGGGTAAGCTGAACAGGCTAAAAATCGTCCAAACCGACCACTTTTTACCTGCATTGGTTCGCCGCACGTTACACACTTCTCATCTGTCGTGGGCTGAGCCACTAAAGAGATCGTTCCGTTCTCTTGGACAAACTCTGAAGTAAACCGACAATCAGGGTATCCCTGGCAAGCAGCAAATTTGCCATTTTTACCCCATTTAAGCACTAAAATCTTATCGCATTTGGGGCACTTAATATCAGTGGGGGTCTCTTCCCGCTTCACATTACGCATCTTCTCTTGCGCATTTTTGAGCGTCGCCTCAAACGGGCTGTAAAATTCTTTTAATGTAGCTATCCAATTGAGTTTTCCTTCCTCAATTTGGTCTAACTCTTCTTCCATGTGAGCGGTGAACTTTTCGTCCACAATCGAGGGAAAATTTTCTACTAAAAGATCATTAATCAAGGTTCCAAGTTCTGTTGGATAAAAGCGATTCTCTTTTTTCTCAGCGTATTTGCGGTCTTGAATAGTGGAGAGAATGCTCGCATAGGTCGAAGGACGGCCGATCCCTTTCTCCTCAAGCTCTTTGATCAAACTACTCTCAGAGAACCTAGGCGGAGGCTGGGTCATGTGCTTTTCTTCCATAACACCATTACACTTGATCGCAGTCGTCTCTTTTAAATCAGGCAGGGATTGAGTTTCATCTCCACCGTTCTCATCATCTTGCCAAAGCACCAAAAACCCATCAAACCTGAGTACACTTCCAGTGCATCGATAGCCATAGGTCTTAGAGTTTTTAGCCACCGCTTCAATATCAACTGTCGTTTGGTCAAAAACGGCTGGCTCCATTTGACTTGCTAAATAGCGCTTCCAAATGAGTTCATAAAGTTTGTACTGATCAGCATCCAGAAACTGCTTGATTTTTTCTGGGGTAAACTTGCAAGAGGTTGGACGAATCGCTTCGTGGGCATCTTGAGCGTTCTTTTTATTTTTATATTCAACGGGTGTTTTGGGTAAATACTCGGAGCCTAATATTTTTTCGACCAAAGACCTTGCATCTCGAGTCGCTTCATCTGATAAGCGCGTCGAGTCGGTACGCATGTAAGTAATCAAACCCTGTGCTCCGTCAGCCCCCAGATCAATCCCTTCATAGAGCTGTTGAGCTAAAGTCATAGTCTTCTTAGCACTAAAATAAAGTCGTTTTGAAGCTTCTTGCTGCAAAGTTGAAGTAATAAAAGGAGGATAGGGATTTCGTTTTCTGGATTTTTGACCGACTGAAACGATTTTCCATGAGGCCGATATCGAATCAACCACTATTTCTTTGGCCCACTCTTCCTTATCTATCGTTAATCTATCGATCTTTTTGTCGTCAGCTTTCACTAGACGCGCCACAAACTCTTTTTCTGAGCCCAATAGCTTGGCTGTCACGGTCCAATAGGGCTGTGGGATAAAAGCTTGAATTTCTCTCTCACGATCAGCAATCATCTTCACTGCAACCGATTGAACTCGTCCCGCCGATAGCCCCCTTCTTACTTTGGTCCAAAGAATAGGAGATATCTTATACCCTACTAAACGATCTAGGATTCGCCGAGCCTGCTGAGATTCATAACGGTCTTTGTTCAACTCAATTGGATTTTCAATCGCTTTTAAAACTGCGGGCTTGGTAATCTCGTGAAAAAGAACTCGGTGAATTTTGTTTTTGGGAAGTTTAAGCACTTGAGCCACATGCCAAGCGATGGCCTCCCCTTCGCGATCAGGGTCAGCAGCTAGATAAACTTTGTCAGCTTTGAGCGCTGCTTTTGCGAGCTCTTCTACGACTTTCTGTTTCCCTTTGATCATCTCATAAACAGGCTCGAAATCTTTTTCGGGGTCGACCCCAAGACTGCTTTTAGGCAGATCCATCACATGCCCAACTGAAGCTTTAACATCAAAGTTTTTGCCCAAATATTTTTTTAAGGTTTTAGCTTTGGCGGGAGATTCGACCACCACTAGTCCTTTAGAGGAACCTGAGCTCGCACTGATCTCTTCTTCGGAAACCTTGGATTTTTTACTTCTTTTTTTGGCTGTTGCCTTTTCCATTAATTATTTTAGATCTCCGTAAGTTACGGAAGTTCGAGAACCTAATCTTTGGTAGCCGACTCAATTAATACGCGTTTCGACTAAAGTAGAAGATGAGGAACCGTTCCCCTGAATTTTGTGCTCATAACCGAAAACAGTCAGTGCTGCAACCGTTTTTATTTCTCGGAGCCCCGCGGGCGATTCCAAGTTCATTGCTTTTTGAATAATTTCGTCTTCGATTGCATGATCAATAATGCCCCGCATTTTCAATTTCCACAGATAGCCCTTCGCAGCTTTGGAAAGATGAGAATGCTCCTCTTCACTATAGATTCTGTAAACAGGAACTGCATCGCTCCAGAAGGGGCCAGGAATTTCTAATGAGGTCCGTTGAATATGCGAAATCGCACTTTCGATCTCCTCTTCAGAATAACCACGGGTTGAGAGTAAATCCCAAATCTCTTCAGCGTCATAAAATAAATCTTTATTTCGCTCCAGAGACTGAGAAAAAAGCGCCAAGATGTTTAAGATCTTATCTCGCATTTTCTCTTCTTTTTTAAGGGTTAGTCGCCGCAAACGAAAACCGAACTTAATTAATATTGTTCTAATAACTTAAAGATTTGGCAAGCGGTCTTTTTTAATTCAAACTTTGTTACATTGCATTAATCAATCCAAACAAACAATTGGGGGCTGATTTCCAATGCCTGTTCTTCCAAAAGAGCCCTCTCAAGATCTTTAATTAATCTTTGCTTTTTGGAATTGGATGCGGAGTAGAGGGTCCCTAAACTTAAAGTGCCTCCATAGGATTGAAAATATTCCCTCAACTCGGGAAAACAAGTCTTTTGCTTTTTCTTTTCAGGATCAACACTCAAGTATTCTTTAGGCAACTCATCTAGAATGTCCTCCACGTTGAGTACCATTTTAGCCCCCTCTTGAAGTAATAGGTTCCCCCCTTTAAAGCTTTTGTCATTAATGCGAGAAGGGATAACAAAAAGCTCGCGATTTTGTTCCAAAGCGAATCGGGCTGTGATCAAAGAGCCACTCTTCTCTGCAGCCTCTACAATCAGCGTCCCTACACAGAAGCCTGAAATGATCCGATTGCGTTCAGGAAAATGATGTGGAAACGGAGGTTCTGATTGAGGATACTCAGAAATAAGACACCCTCCCGAGGATAAAATCTTTTGACTCAAAGGTCTGTTCTCAGGGGGATAGATTCGATCGAGCCCATGGGCTAAAACTCCGACGGTTGTTCCCCTCGCCATAATGGCTCCCCGATGGGCGTAACTATCAATGCCCCTAGCTAGACCGCTGACAATGGTAAATCCCCTTGAGGCTAGTTCTCTTGAAAAATGAATCGCGGCTTGAATACCATAAGTAGAAGGTTTTCGAGTTCCCACAATCGCAAAACAGGGTTTCATGAGCGATTGGAGGCTTCCAAGATAGGATATTTTTTTGGGGGCTGAAGGAATCTCTCTTAACCAAGGGTGGGACTGCACTTCGAAATTTTGAGGTACAGGTAATAACGGATTAGGGCCACAATCATTCACACCTAAACCTGTAATTTTTTTTCAAACTATCTGCAAGAGTGAGAGGGAGGCATGGGAACTAAATGTTCAGTCAATAGAGATCTCCTGTCTTGCTTTTTTGGGCGGAATTAGACGATTGGGAAGCTCGGGAAAACTTAGAAGACTATCTCCTATCCTGACAGGAAGCGAATTTCGACTTATCACCCCGACACTTGAATCCTCTCCAACATACACAACTCTAATTTCGCCCTTCGAAGTAGGCAAAACCCCGGAGGCGTTGCCTTTGACTGGGTCGGTATCCTCGAAAATTTTAAACAGAAAGCCCTCTTTCATCCCATGAGAGCCGCCTTTATTGAGAGTCACAAGATCACCTTGTTTTCCGAAATTTTTGACATCTTCATCTAGCATTACAACTTGAGGAATAAGATCTGAAGGGGGAAATTCGGCACTCGTGTCCCCCCCCACTTTGGGGTTCATGATGATTTTGTCACCCCTGGACATTTGAAAATACATCGCCGTAATCTCTACTCTAGCCAAATCAGCTTCATTAGAAATAACTTTCACTTCTCCAACTAACTTCACCATTTTTCCGATTACAGGGTCACCGACTTGAGTTTTGTCGCGGAGGTCTTTATCTTCCCGAACCACAGTAAATCTGCTTCCCGGGCCAACTTTTTTATTTTCAAAAAACGACAAATACATTTCATCATTCACTGAAAGCTGAGTCCGAGGAGAGTAGGAACCCGTTATTTCCCCAAGAAACTCATCGGGCTTGATCACGAGATAATTCAAACGATAACGAGCTTTGAATGTTTTGTTTACGTAAATGTCATTGTCCACATCACTCAACATGCCCGCTCTATCCGGGCGAAGCTTAACAATCGGAATCTTTTTGGGCGCATCGATTGTGGATTGCCCTTCATTATAGTAAGCCAACATTCTACCCACTTCCAAATCATGTGGGTTAGTTAGCCACGGATTTTCTTGCCAAATTTTTCTCCAAAGAAAAGGATTTCCAAATTTGGCGCTAGCAATATTCCAGAGGTTGTCTCCAGATTGAATTTGTCGCTTCGAATCTCGGTCAAAATTGATGAGCTTTAACCACTCTTTATCGGCAAGCCTTGGGCCAAAATTAATTCTCGCAAGTACTTGCTCCGCATTGCTCGAATCAAGATAAAATCGATAAGGCCTCGCTTCAGCGAAAAACGAACAAAAAGCCGCCGTGACTAAAAGCCATTTTTTCATAAACAAAGCTCCTAACAGATACTTAAAGAAACTTATCAGAACTGACTGGGGGCTGAATTTTTATTGAGTTCAGCCCATTTTTTTCGAGCTAAATCGGCCACAGGGTCTTTGGGGTAATTTTTTATAAGCTCACTCAGAGTGACTTTTGCCTGAGCCATTTGGTTCATCTCCGCCAACGCAATTCCTCTCTCATAAGTCGCTTCGGGCAACTTAAGACTAAAGGGATACTTAGACTCCAACAAATTGGTCGAGATAATAACCATCCCATAGTCTTTATTTCTAAAATGGCTGTCGACAATCATAAATTGAGCTCGGTCCGCATAAACATGATTAGGGTTTTCTTTGATAAAAGCACCGAAAGCCTCTGTAGCATCTTCGTAATGTTTGTCTTTGTAGAGTTGTAGTCCTGAGTAATACGTCTGCATAGAGCCCTGGGAGGAATCCACGATAGTCTCCACTTCCTGCATCAAAGGAGAAACGGCTTCCGAATCCTCTTCAGTTTTGGGTTTGATCTTAACTACTGGAAGCGATGGATTCTCGTTTTTTTCTGAAACAAGGGGCTCTGCCTTAGGTTTCCTCATCAATGTTCCCAAAGTTGCATTGGGATCTTGGGCGACGTTCTTTTTACTCAATTGCTGGATGATCGAATTCAATCGAGCGATCTCTTTAGATTGATCTTTGAGATCCATTTCCAAAGCCGAAAGTCGGTCGGCTAACGGGTTTATCATCGTTTTTTTCGATTTGGGCATTGAGACACATTGCACCAAACCCAACAAACTAATTACGACAAAGCTTTTAGCCAACTTGGATTTCATGTTACTATTATCTCGAATTTTTTGAGTTTCTTAAACATTTTCTCTTATAAATTTAATTTCTCTTTGGAACAAGGATGCTAGAAAACCTCGATCTGCCTTTGATTTTTTCTAGAACGCAGGAAGCCGGTTATTCCTATTGCCATCTTTACGCAGAACGCACCGCAACAACCGAGTTTGAGATCCGTGATAAAGAAAACAATTCTCGTCACTACGAGTCAGGTGGCCTATGCATAGAGCTTAAAAGAGATAACGAAAGTATTTCTCACACTTTCCGCACCAACTCGTTCTCAACAAATGAAATACTCAACCTTATTGGACTTCATGAAATATCGTTCAATCCTCCCTTGCCTAGAAAACCGCCACAACCTAAAAATTCATCTCTAGGTTCTAAGCTTCAAAAATTAAATCTTCTTGTGCGAAAAATTAATCTAGAAAATTCACTCACGGAGCCAGTGTCATTCTGGTTTCAAGAGAAAATTCAAGAGTATCAATCGGCCGTTCACCCAGACGAAATAAAATCAGGTATTACGGAACAGGGAGAGATAAAAATCGAGGTCAACTCCTCTCACAAAGGTAAGCCATTGTTCTTTTCTCATCATTTTTCCACTGGACGGCTTGAAGAACTGTGGGGCGAACTGGAAAAACTACTGCCACAGATTCAACGCCGAATCCAATTAGGATCTACCGAACAATGGCCTGCTCCGATGGGAGCTATCCCAATGGGCTGGTCGGCTCACTCAGTTGCAAAACTAGTCGACTGCTTCCTACGCGGCTTCGAAAGCGACTTAGTTCTCAAAAACTTCTCCTACTTAAATCGTTTGCAGTTTCCTTTAAACTTTCGGTTTTCAATAAGGGAAAAGACACCACCGCTTAAGCAGGAAACCGACCACCAAGGATCCATAAGGAGAGCGATGTTGATCTTTGATGGGAATCGACCCAACGGACTTGCAACGGATAAATTAACAGCCCAGGAACTGAATGTGTCTTCGACAGGCCATTCACGGCGCGAATCCTTCGATGTCCCCTCCACTATTAGTTTCTGGCATCCCGTTCTTGAAAGTTCACACACCACAGATTGCGTTCTCGCCCTAATGAGCGAGGGACTTTGGGTCGAAGAGGTTGAAATCAAGGAATGGGATCTATCGACGGGGATGGCCACACTGCACTTTTCTCAAGTTAATTTAGTGCATCAAGGAGAAATCGGGGAGTCGGTCCGACCCTTTCTCTGGACAGTATCCCTGCTCGATATTATGAGCCGAATGACGCACTTTTCAAAAGAAACCCTCACGACAGGTATTTTCCACACCAAGTTAAAACAAAGAATTTTAACCGAATACACGACCTCTGCCGCTCTAGCATCTCCCCTAGAAATCCCAGGTTCAGTACCCAAAAGTCATTACTGGGGCTGAGTTTCAGGGGCTATCCCGAAACCCACGAGGCCGACCTCTTTAAACCGTAATCCTGTTTGCCCTTAAATAGGATGCCTGATATAAATTGGGTCTTATATGTTTCCGATTTTAGACAAAATTGACAAGGCTCTTGAGTCCAAAGCCGACTGTACGTTGATGGATAAAATGGGAAAATATCTTCATGGTAAAGTGACAGATTCTTGGATTAGATTTTCCGGAGGAAAACTCAGAGGAAAATTAGTCTTTGATTCTAAAGAAAAAGGGACCCAGGAAATAGATGCTAACGATATCTTGGATATCGTTATTTCAAAGGAATAAACTGTGCTCGTAGGAATTCCAAAAGAGATCAAAAACAGGGAAAACAGAGTGGGCATAGTCCCCGCCGGTGTTAAAACTTTCGTAGCTCACGGCCATAAAGTGCTGGTCCAGCGAGGAGCGGGCTTAGGAAGCGGTATCTCCGATGAGCAGTTTAAAACGGCCGGAGCGACAATCGTTGAGACTGCAGCGGATGTGTGGGCTGCGGACATGGTCATGAAAGTGAAAGAACCCCTTGCGGAGGAATTCAAGTACCTGCGTCCAAACTTGATTCTATTCACTTACCTGCACTTGGCGGCTGAAAAAAAATTAACTGAGGAGCTTGTTGAAAAAAAAGTAACAGGGATTGCCTACGAAACCATTCAAGAAGCCGACTTTTCACTGCCACTGCTCAGACCAATGAGTGAAGTCGCTGGCAGAATGTCCATTCAAATTGGAGCTTACTATCTCCAAAGTAGCTGGGATTTAGTCAACTCGGGGAAAGGCGTACTTTTAGCTGGAGTCCCGGGAGTCATGCCTGGACACGTGACGGTTCTAGGGGGAGGAGTTGCGGGTAGTAATGCCGCTATGGTGGCTCTTGGAATGGGAGCTCAAGTTACCATCATCGACCAAGACGTGAGACGATTAGAATATTTAGAACACATTTTTAACGGAAGACTTCTGACTTTAATGTCTAATATCGATAATATCGAGGATAGCGTTGCCAATACTGATCTTCTTATCGGCGCAGTCTTGGTCCCGGGAGCTAAAGCACCTAAATTGGTCTCTCGTAAAACTATCTCACGGATGAAACCAGGCTCGGTCATTGTGGATATCGCAGTTGATCAAGGGGGGTGTGTGGAAACTTGTCGTCCGACATCCCATGAAAATCCGACTTTCATCGTCGATGGGGTCGTTCACTACTGCGTCACTAACATGCCTGGTGCCGTTAGCAGAACGTCGACGTTTGCTTTAACCAATGTCACTCTTAAATACGCGCTTCAAATCGCGGACAAAGGACCAGAAGCGGCTGCCAAAGCCAATAAAGCGATACGTTTGGGTTTCAATACTATCGGGGGAAAACTTATCCACCCACAAATTGCTGAGGCTCACTCAATGCCCTTCACCGTCTGGGAGATCTGATGACAAGACGTAGTCTAGTTATCGTCCCCACCTTCAATGAGATCGAAAATATTGTTCCGTTGTTAACGGCATTGGACGAAAAAGCTTCCGAGTCTGACATTCTTGTGGTGGATGACAATTCTCCGGATGGAACTGCTGAAGCCGTTACAGCTTTTGCTGAAAAGCATCCCAGTGTTCATCTTCTCTCCCGTGACAAAAAAAACGGCCTAGCGGGAGCTTATATCGCAGGTTTTCAATGGGGCCTTGCTCGCAATTATGACGCTTTTGTCCAAATGGATGCCGACTTTTCACACAGTCCCAGTGATGTTTCGAGATTATTAAAAGCTCTTGAAACCCACGATCAAGCTATTGGCTCAAGGTACATTAAGGGTGGAGCAACTTCAGGATGGACTTTGCCGAGAATATTCATTAGCCGGGGCGGAAATATTTACGCAAAGACCGTGCTCGGACTACCCTTCAGCGATCTGACTGGCGGCTTTAATGCCCACCGTAGAAAAGTACTTGAAACCATAGGCCTTCATCACATTACATCTAAAGGATATGCATTTCAGGTAGAAATTAAGTACCGCACTTTTAAAAAAGGTTTTAAACAGGTGGAACTTCCAATTCTGTTTGAAAACAGACGATTAGGGGAGTCCAAAATGTCACAAGACATTGTTAAAGAAGCGGCTCTGAAAGTTTTACAGTTAAGAAATATCGATGTGTAATTCCCATGGGCTCGGTCAAATCAAGAATAGAACAACTTCGTGAACAGATCTCCGAAGCAAACTACAAATATTATGTTCTAGACCAACCGACAATTTCAGATGAAAAATACGATGCTTTGTTAAGAGAGCTCCTGGAACTTGAAAAAAAGCATCCTGAATTCGATGATCCTAGTTCCCCTAGCCATAAAGTGGGTGGCACCCCCTTGGAAAAATTTTCAAAATATCGCCACCGCCAGCCCATGCTCAGTTTACAGAACATTTACTCAGAAGAGGAACTCAATGACTTTTATGAACGCTGGTCCGGTGTCATTGGAAATCGATTCACGGTCGTGGGAGAGCCTAAATTCGATGGGTTAGCTATTGAACTCGTTTATGAAGACGGTGTTCTCACGGTTGCCTCAACCCGCGGAGATGGAGAAACCGGAGAAAACGTAACAAACAATGTAAAGACTATCCGCTCGGTTCCACTGAAATTGCGAGGTCACTACCCTTCACTTTTAGAGGTCCGCGGGGAGATCATCATTTTAAAAGAAGATTTCGAGAAAATAAACCGTGAGAGGGCTAAACAACAGGAACCTCTTTTTGCAAACCCCAGAAATGCAGCTGCCGGATCTATTCGCCAACTAGACCCCAATGTGACTGCGAAACGGCATTTAGATCTTTTTTGTCATAGCGTAGGTGCCGTTGAAGGAACACCTTTTCACACCCATTGGGAACTTATTCAAATGTTCTCAAAGTGGGGATTACGCACTCACTCACTGAAAAGAGAACTCAAGTCTTTATCCGAAATACAGGATTTCTTTACCGAAGTGGAAGAACAACGGGACTCTCTTCCCTATGAAATCGATGGGATTGTACTGAAAATCAATGAATTAAAAAACCAAAGAGAGTTGGGATTTGTGGCTCGCTCTCCGCGCTGGGCAGTGGCCTATAAATTTAAGGCTCAAGAAGGAATCACAAAACTCAACGATGTGCATTTCCAAGTTGGGAGAACAGGGGTCATCACTCCAGTGGCTGTTCTGGATCCAGTTTGGATTGGAGGGGTAGAAGTTAAATCGGCGACTCTGCACAACGAAGATCAAATAGAGGCCTTAGGTATCAAAATCCACGACACCGTCGTGGTAAAAAGAGCGGGGGATGTTATTCCCAATGTTCAAAGTGTGATTACCACAAAACGAAATGGAAAAGAGAGACCGATTCACTTTCCAACTAAATGTCCCTCCTGTGGAGACAAAGTGATTACAAGTGAAGAGGAAGTCGCTCACAGGTGCATTAATGTGGCTTGCCCGGCTCGCCTTGCCGAAACTCTCAAACACTTTGCTTCCAAGCGGGCCATGAATATTGAAGGGCTCGGGGATAAATGGATCGACATTCTTTTAGAAAAGAAATTGATCCATCACTTTTCGAGCCTTTACGACCTCACTCCAGAGGCTCTGCAAACGTTGGAACGCAAGGGGAGAG
>Ga0214923_10006130_pt1 | contig 13644 bp, 11 predicted proteins | sample LL1510_MetaG_FD_177993 | JGI IMG/M metagenome (GOLD analysis project Ga0214923, IMG submission 177993) | Freshwater microbial communities from Lake Lanier, Atlanta, Georgia, United States - LL-1510 | ecosystem: Environmental > Aquatic > Freshwater > Lake | place: USA: Georgia | collected... | reverse complement strand
CCGGCATTCACCTTTTTGAACCCAAGCATTTTTTGTTTCCCTTTTTAGCGCATGCCATGGGAACTTTAGTGGGCGCCATTGTCACGGGATTTATTGCACGTAATAAGGGCTTTGGACTCATTGCCATTATTGGAGTCGTGAACTTTATTGGTGGTTTGATGATGGTTGTTGCACTTCCTAGCCCACTATGGTTTAGCGTAGTTGATTTGGGGTTAGCTTATTTTCCAATGGCTTGGTTGGGCTGGAAAATGACCTCCAAAAGAGGATAGTTAAAACCTTTTTCCACAATCTTTACAACGTCTTTTGTAACTTAGTTTAAGTGGAAAAACAGTTGTTGTCACTGCGAATAAATAGCTGATTAAATCACGAAAACTATGAACACCTAGCTCGCCCGTTTCAATCTGTTGCGAACCACATTTTGGACAGCAGACGACTTCATCTTTTTCGTTAAGAATCGGCTTGTTTTCCCACTCTTTTAAGATTTCATCTGCTTTTGCCGCGTCTTCAGCGTAGACTTTTAACTTAATTCCTCCAGTAGCAACCGCGTATAAAGGATTAATAGAGTTGATGTGTTCATCAAAAAGAAAACAATCCATGTCCTCATTTTCTAAAACCGTTTTCGCAAGATTCGCATCGATCGAATACGCATACGTTCGAATGGTAAAAAAAGTGGTATCCATTCTCAAATGTAGTGATTCTGTTTATCAAATCATAAATGCTTTATTACGCAGCTTTGAGAACATTATTTTGCGCTTTTGAGTGTTTTATGTAAATAAATTTGAATTTTTGTTTTTATTTATATCATGAATGCTATTTGAAAATAGCGAAAGGAAAAGTAAAATTTGCTCATGCACAAAATTCGTAATGAACAAATTATTCAAATAGTAGGGAAAAATCTTCGTAAAATTCGAACAGAAAAAGGATTCACACAAGAGCAGCTTGCTGAAGAATCATCCGTTTCTCAAGTTCAAATTGCCCGAATTGAAAGCGGAAAACTCAACACCTCCATTTCGACTATTGCTGCTCTTGGTTCGGCATTGAACGTGGATATCGGAATGTTTTTCGTGTCTTAACTCATTATCTTTTTAGCGTTTTTAATCGTCTTTTCAGTCGTTTAAACGGGTAAAAATTCTACTTTTGTTAGACAAAAACTATTGTATATGTCTAAAATTAAAGTTGCTAATCCCGTTGTTGAGCTGGATGGGGATGAAATGACCCGCATTATCTGGAAATTTATCAAAGACAAATTAATTTTGCCTTACATTGATGTGGACATTAAATATTACGATTTAGGTATTGAAAAACGAGATGAAACAAGCGATCAAATCACGGTAGACGCTGCTGAGGCAATAAAGAAATATAAAGTTGGTATCAAGTGTGCAACTATTACACCTGATGAAGCACGTGTAAAAGAATTCAATTTGAAATCCATGTGGAAATCACCTAACGGTACGATTCGTAACATTTTGGATGGTACGGTTTTCCGTGAGCCAATTGTAATGCAAAATGTGCCGCGTTTGGTAACCAACTGGACAGCGCCAATCATTGTGGGTCGTCATGCTTTTGGTGATCAATACCGTGCAACAGACGCTGTTTTCAAAGGAAAAGGAAAATTAACGATGACTTTCACACCAGAAGACGGTGGAGAAGTACAAACGTTTGATGTTTATAATTTCAACGGTGACGGCATTGGAATGGCAATGTACAATACCGACGAGTCTATTCGTGGTTTTGCTCAAAGTTGTTTCAATATGGCTCTTTCTAAAAAATGGCCGTTATATTTATCTACAAAAAACACCATTCTTAAAAAATACGATGGTCGCTTTAAAGATATCTTTGAAGAAATTTACCAAAACGAATTCAAAGCAAAATTTGAAGCTGCGGGAATCGTTTACGAACACCGTTTAATCGACGACATGGTAGCTTCCGCATTGAAATGGAATGGAAATTTCGTTTGGGCTTGTAAAAACTATGACGGTGACGTTCAATCAGATACTGTGGCACAAGGTTTTGGTTCGTTAGGTTTGATGACTTCAGTTTTAATTACACCAGATGGAGAAATCATGGAAGCAGAAGCGGCACACGGAACGGTAACTCGTCACTACAGAGATCACCAAGCTGGTAAAAAGACTTCTACAAACCCCATTGCATCTATCTTCGCATGGACAAGAGGTTTGGCTTTCAGAGGAAAATTAGATGGAAACCAAGCATTAATCAACTTCTGCGAAACGCTTGAAAAAGTGTGTGTAGAAACAGTTGAAAGCGGTGTAATGACTAAAGATTTAGCGGTTTGTGTGCATGGTAACAAAGTGAACCACGGCGAACATTATGTGTACACCGAAGAATTTTTAGACGCCTTGGATAAAGGCTTGAAAGCAAAAATGCAATAATTTAGAGGCTCGAAAGAGCCTTTTTTTATGCGTTTACTTTTTGTTTTTTTATTGCTTTCCTTCGGTTGTATTGCTCAATCCTTCCCAAAAGAATGGATTGGAAAATACTCCGGTGTGATGGATCTATACAATGGTGAAGCACACCGAACCGTTGCCGTTTCCTTTGAAATGAAAGAAATAACAAAAGACACATCGTGGACTTATCTGATGATTTTCTCAGAAAACGGAAAAGAAACCATCCGCAAAGATTATCTATTAAAAAGGAAAGGAACGGGTTGGGTTTTCGAACTTGATGAAAAAGACGGGATTGTAATTGAAACACGTTTGATGGGAGAAACATTCTATGATTTTTTTGAATCGTATGGAATGTTCTTTGCTTCGCGCTTATCAAGAGTAAAAGGTGGTTTAGAATTCGAGATTTTCGGTGGAACAAAATCCGATGTGCGCGTTACTAGCTCGGGCGCAGGAACGGATGATTATACAGAAGTGCATAGTTACCCTCCTTCTTTTTCCCAGCGTGTTTTACTTAAAAAAACCAAAAAATGAAACATCTTTTTTTCTTGTTCGCACTTTTTATCCTCGCTTCTTGTAAAAGCATTGAAGCGGTTGCTCCTGCCACAAAATCTTTGCCTGTTCCGGCTATGCAAAGCGAATCTTCCATCATCAGTATTCCGGTTCAAATAGATTTAAAAAAATACTTTAAGCAAGTAGAAAATTCGCTCCCGTCCAGTTTTTCTGGAAAAGAAGAGCAATGTGAAGGAGTAAGTTTTGCTTATCGTTTTGAACGCGAACCGATTCAGTTCAGTAGTAAATCACATGAATTATTGTACGATGTTGATGGACGTTTCGAGCTTAAACTTAATTATTGTCCAAAATGTCACGAGTTATGGGACAATGGATCGTGTACTATCCCACGCATTTACGCCAGCTGTGGAAGTGGAACAGAAGCGATGCGAAGAGTTACCGTTGGTTATGGAACAACTATAGAAATCACATCTAATTACAAATTTAAAACCTCTACAGAATTGAAAAAGTTTGAGATTTTAGATCCTTGCAAAATAACTGTTTTTAAGTACGATGCTACTTCAGAAGTTAAGAAACAAGTCAAAAAGCAATTAGAAAAGTTGGAAGATGAAATTGATTCTAAAATTCAAGGTATTGATATCAAATCTGCATTAAACGATGCCTGGAAACAAATGCAACAACCGATTCCGTTAAGTAGTTATGGATTCATGTATTTGTCGCCCAAGAAAATGTCTTTTAGTCAACCTACATTCAAAGACAATGTTGTTTATTTGGATTTGAATATGACTGTTTCTCCGTTTGTAAGTACTGAAAAACAAACGATTAAAACGACCACGCTTCCACCTATGGAAGACTTTAAAAAGAAAGATGGCTTCGAAATGACGGTTGATGTACGTGCCTCATATGATTCGCTTTCTTCTATTATTAATAAGGAAATGATGGGCAAAGAGCTGGACTTAAAAGGCAAAAAAATTGTTCTCGAAAATTTGCTTATTAAAGGAACACAAGACAAAAAAATGCTTTTTCAACTACGATTTTCCGGCTCTAAAAAAGGAACGATTTATTTAACGGGTATTCCAAAAATTGACTCTGTTAAACAAGTATTATACATGGATGAAATCGAATTTGATGTGGAAACCAAAAGTTTGTTGTTGAAGTCGGCAAAATGGCTGTTCAATGATCGTATTCTACAAGAAATAAAAAAGAATGCTGTTTTCGACTTGAAACCTTCGTTGAAAGATGCAAAGAAAATGATTAACGACCAATTGAATATGAATTTAACACCCGACGTTTCGCTTTCTGGAACGATTGATAATTTTGTTGTCCGAAGTATGTATTTAATTGATAATGCTGTCTTTGTACGTACCTATTTCAATGGAAAATTGAAACTAAAAATGAAATAGTCCGTTAAATCGGATTGTGAGAAGATTTCTTTTTGTTTCATTGTTTTTTATAACAAACACCCTTTCAGCACAAAAACTGGACTTTTCTTCGTGTTTAGGTGCCGTTCAAATAAGTCCAAACATGCCTTATTCTTTGAAGTTTACAGGGAAGAAAGGCGTTGATAAAACGAATTTGTTTGGCTATCTTAACAAAACATCCGTTTCAAAAAATGCCATTTGGACAAAATTTGAACCCGGAAAAAACGGGAAACTGCAAGTGAAATGTAAATCGGAAATTGATAGCTTTCACATGTTGATTTTTAAAACGGGTGTTGGAACCACTTGTTTGGATTTAAATACCAAAAAAGCAGAACCACTTTTCATAAAACTTAAAACCAATTGTTCGCAATTAGAAAATGTTTTCTTAGACATAATGGAAGGAAATGAATACGTAATCGTTTTTATTGCCCCGGAAAAAAACAAGCAATCAGTTGATTTTGAGTTGGTTTTCACACCCAAAGATTTGAAAGGCGATGATTTTGTGGATTCCTTAACGATGAACCTGGTTTATTCTCAACAAAAACCGATTTACTCCATTCATATTGTGGATGATAAAACCAATAAACCCATTACTGCACGTATAACGATTTCAAGTCAATCAGAAATTGATGGAACCTATTTTGCGAGTGACTTATTCATGAATTTGACGAAGAGTTTAAAAAATTGCACCATCAAAGTGGACGCAGAAGGCTACAATTCTAAAGATTACTCCAACTATAAAATTAGTTCAGTAAAACATACGTCTGACACCTTCAGACTAGAAGCGTTAAAACGGGGCTCTGTTGCTAAATTGGATGAAATCTATTTCGCACCTGGTTTAGCCGTTATTTTAGAAGATTCGTATCCGCGTTTGTTGCGTTTACGGGATTTTTTGGTGTTGAATCCACAGATTTCTATCGAAATTCAAGGTCATGTAAATAAGGACAAAAAACACGGCATGTCTTCCGTGCGCTTATCGAAAAAACGTGCCATGAAAATCATGGATTTCTTGATTGATTCGGGCATTGATCCCTTGCGCTTGTCTGCTGTAGGATACGGGAATAGTAAACCGGTTTATCCCAGCCCAAAAAACGAAGCGGAAAAAGAGGCGAATCGACGTGTGGAGATTTTGCTTAAGTAATTAGCTTTCACATGGAATTTTGTCAATTCTATTTTGATGGCGTCCTCCTTCAAATGCTGTATTTAAGAACGTTTCAACGATTTCCAACGCTTCTTCTGTACTTAAAAAACGAGCCGGTAAAGCCAAAATATTTGCATCATTGTGTTGACGGGCAAGGCTTGCTATTTCTTTTTTCCAACACAGCGCGCTACGAATTCCAGCGTGTTTATTCGCGGTCATGTTAATCCCATTTCCAGAACCACAAATCACAATTCCTAAGGTATACGGATGTTCCTCCACAAAACGTGCAACAGGATGACCATAATCAGGATAATCAATGCTGTCCGCGGAATAACAACCAAAATCTTTTATTTCGATTCCTTTTTGAGCCAAAAAATCAATAATTTTAGTTTTTAGCTGAAATCCTGCGTGATCGGAACCAATTGGTAGGAGGGAAGTGTACATTTTTGCTTTTTTGACAAAGGTAATTTGAATTAACAAATGAGGGAAGTTTTTCACATTGCCTTTTTTCCGTTCTTCCAAAATGCCTGTAAAATAAGGCGTTTTTTAAAAAAGTTATACGCCATAAAAACGAACAAAATGTTTATTTAGGTTCATAACTTTTAGAAACTAAACCTTGCTTTATCCAATTAAATTTCCAAACCAAAAAATGTTTGAATCCACCATGAAAGTTAGAAGGTTTTTGTATGAGAGTTTATCACCGTTTTTCCACAAAAAAAGTAAAGAAGTTCGTTTTTATTTTTCAACACGCCGTTCATTTCACTTAACTGTTAATTAATCTATAAGCGCTTGATTAATATGAATTTAATCTTGGTTTTATATGTTAATAACAAGACTTCCATTGTGTATGAAGAACCTTGCAAGCATTCTTTTCTTTTTTTACGCACATATTCACAACCATAATAACAACAACAAAAGATTTTTAGAAATTTAAAAAAGAATTTATTCTTATTATTTAAAAGAAAAGGAGCCCTTTTGCGAATTTGAAAAAAAATTTGTAACTTCTTTTATAGGATACTCGAATTAGGCATAATCTACTATAAATCAATACATTGAGTAAAAAATAAAGCATTTAAAATGGGGCTTTACAATGCTATGAATAAACACTTCAGAAAATGAAAAAGATTTTATTTTTGAAAGATGAATTTCTAGGTTTTTGAACGTTAATTTACTTTAAGTTGTATGCACTGTCTGTGATATGTTTTAAATTCGTGGGTTATGAACAATTCATTCGAACGTTTACTCGACCAAATTGATGCTTTTATCCGAAAATTCTACAAAAATGAAATCGTCAAAGGCTTGTTTTATTTCTGTGGGATTTTCCTTTTTTCCTTTTTGCTTACAACGAGTTTAGAGTTTGTTGGCCGCTTTGGAAGTACTACTAGAGCAATTTTGTTTTTTAGTTTTATTCTAACGAATGTTTTTATTCTCATTCGGTACATTGTACTTCCTGTAAGTAAATTATATGCTTTCGGTTCACGTATTAATCGTTATCAAGCCTCCGATATTATTGGTAGTTTTTTCCCTGATATTTCTGATCGACTTAAAAACACATTACAGTTGCAAGATGCTTTGAATCAAAGTGAAGGGAATATTGAATTGCTTCGAGCTAGTGTTATGCAACGTTCTTCGCAATTAACAGTTGTTCCTTTTGCTGCTGCAATTGATATTTCCGAAAATAAAAAATACTTACGCTATGTCTTGCCGCTGCTTATTGTTTTGATAACAATTGGTGTTTTTATCCCGAGTTTATTGACACAAGGAACAGAACGTGTTGTCAATTATAATAAGGAATTTAAACCCGTGGCACCCTTTACATGGAATGTGAACACAAGTTTATTGGCTGTTGAAGAGGGGGAAGATGTTCCTGTTGAATTAACCTTGAAGGGAGATGATTTACCCGACAAAGTGTATTTGGTGTGTGAGAACGGTACATTTCTAATGGAACGCAAACGCAAGAATTTCTTTAAAGGTCAAATTCGTAAACCTAAAAGTTCTTCTGTGTTTTATTTTCAAACGGAAGAATTTCAAAGTGATCCATTTCAATTGAAAGTGACAGGCAAGTCTATAGTCGGGAGAATGGAGGCACAACTTATTTATCCTGCGTATTTGAATAAGCAAGATGAAACGATTGCTAATGCTGGTGATTTGGTGGTTCCTGAAGGTACGCGTATCACGTGGAACGTAATTACAAAAAACACGAAGGATATTACTTTTTTGGATTGGAACGGTTTGATTTATTACAAAAATGCTTTAGGTTTCCGAACGTCAAAAAGCTTTTTCAATACAGGAAATTTGAAGTTTAAAATAAAAAATTCTTTTACGAGTAAAGTGGATACCGTTTTATCGAAAGTGAATGTAATAAAAGATGCATTTCCAACTATTTATGTAAATGAACATTCGGATTCTGTTGCTGATGGTGTTCGCTATTTTAATGGACAATTGGAAGATGATTACGGATTGAAATCGTGTTATTTTGTTTACAGTGTCATTTCAGAAAATGGAAAACATCGTGATAATCATTTGTTAGTCAGAAACTTAACTGGTTCTCAAGCCTTATTTGATTTTGGTGTAGACTTCCGTAAGGAGAATGTAAAATTGAATGATCGAATAGAGTATTATTTCGTTGTTTACGATAATGATGGAGTGAATGGAAATAAGTCGACTAAGAGTCAAACATATACCTACAAACTGCCCTCTTTAGGTGAATTAAATGATAAACGGGAAGCCGATCAAGAGCAGACGAAGGAAAATTTGAGTGATTTACTTAAAAAGACAAATGAATTTCAGAAGAAAATTGAAAAACTAAAGAAAGAGGCGATGAATTCAAAATCTTCGGATTGGAACAAGATGAATCAAATTAATCAATTGCAAGAAGAACAAAAGAATTTAATCGAAAAGCTTCAAGACGTTAAGCAACAAATGGAGCAAAGTGTTCAGGAAAAAAATCAACTTTCAGAAATGGACAAAGAGTTGCTTGAAAAGCAAGACATGATTGAGAAATTATTGGAAGAGTTAATGGACGATGAGTTGAAGAAGTTGTTGGATGAGATGGAGAAATTGATGGAGCAAAACAACAAACAAGAACTCAAAGAAAAAATGGAGGAATTGAACACTTCTGCAGAAGATATGAAAAAACAATTGGACAGAAGTCTTGAAATGTTGAAGCGTTTACAAGTGAATGAAAAAATTGATGATATCGAAAAGGAGTTACAACAATTAGCAAAAGGCCAAGAAGAACTCAAGAAAGATATTGATGAGAAGAAAATGGACACCAAAGAAGGTGCTCAAAAACAAGAAGAATTAAACAAAAAGTTCGAGGATATTAAAAAGGAATTAGACAAGTTAAAGGAATTAAACAAAGATTTGGAACGTCCAATGGAATTAGGTGATACTAAGCCGCAAGAAGAACAAATTTCCGAGGATATGAAAGAATCGAAAGAAAGTTTGGACGAAGGGAAATCTAAAAAGTCAGGTGAAAAACAAAAGTCCGCAGCGCAGGAAATGAAGGACATGGCAAAATCTTTAGATGAAAAGCAAAAGAAAGCCAACCAGAAGCAACAGGAAGAGGATATAGATTCGCTTAGAGCGATTTTAGAGAGTTTAATGACACTCAGCTTTGATCAGGAGGAGAACATGCAGAATTTCAAACGAGTAAATACCGCAGACCCTATGTATAAAAAACTAGGACGTCGTCAACGCAGAATCATTGATGATACAAAAATGGTGAAAGATAGTTTATTGGCTTTGGCAAAACGTCAACCAAAAATAGCTTCATTTATTGACAAAGAATTGAATACAATTGAAACGAATCATAAATTTTCAATTGAGGATATTGATGATCATCGTAAGCGCGATTTAGAAAAGCATCAGCAAATAGTAATGACTTCTTACAACAATTTAGCGCTATTATTAAATGAATCTTTACAACAAATGCAATCCCAAATGCAGTCGCAAAGTCAGGGTAGTGGAAGTTGTAATAATCCAGGTAAAGGTCGACCTAAAGCAGGTCAATCTATGAATACTGGTGATATGAAAGAAATGCTTAAAAAGCAATTGGAGCAAATGAAAAAAGGTCCTAATCCAGGTGGTCAAAGTCCTGGCGATAAACCAGGTGTAAAGCCGGGTGAAAAACCAGGAGGTATGCCAAATGGAGGTTCTAATGGAAACATGGGCGGAATGGGAAATAAACAGTTAGCTAAAATGGCTGCTGAACAAACAGCTATTCGTCAACGTTTGGAACAAATGCGTAATGATTTGAACAAAGAGGGACAAGGTCTTGGTAATAAATTGAATCCTTTGATTAAAGAATTGGAGGAACAAGAGAAAAGTTTGGTTAATAAACAGTTTACTAAGGAAACAATTAAGCGCCAACAGGAAATACTTACGCGCTTACTAGAAAGTGAAAAAGCATTAATGGAGAGAGGATTTGAAGAAAAGCGAGAATCTAAATCTGCAAAAGATGAAAATTATAGTAACAAAATTAAATTAGATGAGTATAACAAGGAGAAATTGAAGCAAGTTGAAATGTTGCGTTCGATCGATCCTAATTTTAATAAGTATTATAAGGATAAAGCGAATCAATATTTCAATCAGCATTAGACTATTGATATGAAAGAAGGATTCACAATTATTGAAGAGTTGCATTTACCATCAGATTTCAATGCTTTAGCAGATGTAGAAGTCTTGATTGATAAAGTTTGCACAGATATAGGTGTACAAGAAGAAGCGTATGGTAATGTACTTATTGCTGTTACTGAAGCGGTAAACAATGCTATTCAACATGGTAATGCTTTTAGTTCGGATTTAAAAGTTGCAGTTGCTGTAGGAGATAAACAGGATGAATATTGTTTCAGAGTAAAAGATAGCGGTAAAGGTTTTGCACACGATGCGCTACCTGATCCAACTGCACCTGAGAACATGTTAAAAGAAAATGGTCGTGGTATTTTTTTAATGCGAAACCTCGCAGACGAAGTGATCTATAATGAACAAGGAAATGAAGTGATAATTTATTTTTCGAAATGATAGATTTTGAATTTGAAGAAAGAGAGATTCCGGGTTTCGATCCGGAATTTTTCGTTTTATGTTTACAAGAATTAATAAAAAACGAAGGGAAATCAACAGGTGATATTACCATTGTTTTTTGTTCGGATGAGTATTTACTAGCATTAAACAGAGAACATTTAGACCATGATTATTACACGGATATAATCACCTTTGATTATTGTTTTCAAAATCTAATTTCTGGTGATTTATTCATTTCTTTAGATAGAGTAGAAGAAAATGCTAAGGATTTTAACACTATTTTTTCTAACGAATTAGCCCGTGTAATTTTCCATGGTGTCTTGCATTTATGTGGTTACAAAGACAAATCACAGGAAGACCAACAAGTAATGAGAAGTAAAGAACAATTTTATTTGGATCAGTATGTTTCACGTGAAACATTTGATTGGAATAAACAAAAGAAAACAGAAGATTAGTAGTTTTGTTTCACGTGAAACACTTGGTATGTTAAAAGAATACGATGTAATTGTGGTAGGAGCCGGTCATGCCGGATGTGAGGCAGCTAATGCCGCGGCAAAGATGGGAAGCAGTGTTTTATTGGTAACAATGAACATGAATACAATCGCACAAATGAGTTGCAATCCCGCAATGGGAGGTGTAGCAAAAGGTCAAATCGTCCGAGAAATTGATGCTTTAGGCGGTGGTTCAGGGATAGTTAGTGATAAAAGTGCCATCCAATTTCGTATGTTAAATTTATCAAAAGGACCAGCTATGTGGTCACCACGCACACAAAATGACAGAATGCTTTTCGCAGCCGAATGGCGTTATTTATTGGAACAAAATCCAAATGTGGACTTCTGGCAAGATATGTGTAATGGAATAATTACTGAAGGAAACAAAGTGGTTGGCGTGAAAACAAGTATTGGAACGCCAATTTACGCGAAGTCTGTTATTCTTACCAATGGTACATTTTTAAATGGATTAATTCATCTTGGGGAAAAGCAATTTGGAGGCGGAAGAGCAGCTGAACGTGCGGCTACAGGAATAACAGAAGATTTAATTCAACTGGGATTCGAAGCAGGAAGAATGAAAACAGGAACACCTCCTCGTGTAGATGGTAGATCCTTGGATTATTCAAAAATGGAAGAACAGCCAGGTGACGAAAATCCTTCTAAATTTAGTTATTGGAATACAAAGGCTCTTTCAAAACAATTACCTTGTCATATTACCTATACAAATCCTCAAACACACGAGTTGCTCAAAACAGGATTTGATCGCTCACCGATGTTTAATGGTGCAATCAAAAGTACTGGGCCTCGTTATTGCCCTAGTATTGAGGACAAAATAAATCGTTTTGCTGACCGTGAAAGACATCAAATTTTTGTGGAACCAGAAGGTTGGAATACAATTGAAATTTATGTAAATGGTTTCAGTACATCACTTCCAGAAGATGTGCAATATGCAGCCATGAAAACAATCCCAGGTTTTGAAAACGTGAAAATGTTCAGACCAGGGTATGCCATCGAATATGATTTTTTTCCACCCACTCAATTGAAACATACGTTAGAAACCAAGCTAATTGAAAACTTATATTTCGCAGGTCAAATCAATGGAACGACAGGCTATGAAGAAGCAGCTTGTCAAGGTTTAATGGCGGGAATAAATGCACATTTAAAACTACAAAATAAAGAACCATTTATTCTTTCAAGAAGTGAAGCTTATATTGGAGTATTAATTGATGACTTGATTACAAAAGGAACGAAAGAACCGTACCGTATGTTTACGAGTCGAGCTGAATACCGTATTTTATTGCGTCAAGATAATGCAGATTTACGTCTAACACCAATGGCTCATTCAATTGGAATGGCTTCTAATGACATGCTAAAAAAGGTAGAAACAAAAAAAGAAGGAACGGAACAATTCAAAAAGCAGTTAAGACAAATCGGTATTACACCCGAAAAAGTGAATCCGCTTTTAGTTGAAAAAGGTTCTTCACCAGTTACTCAGCAAGTCAAATTAACGAGCATCATTACGCGCCCACAAATTTTTATGAAGGATATTTTAGCCGTTTCAACAGAAGCAGCAGAAATTGCCGAATCGATGAAGGAAAAACATCCAGACATTGTTGACCAAACAGAAATACAATTAAAGTATGAAGGTTACATTGAAAGGGAAGAGGAGCTCGCAGCAAAAATGACACGATTAGAAGATGTGAAGATTCCTACCGACATCGATTTTCGTCAACTTAAAAGCATCAGCTCCGAAGCTATTGAAAAGTTGACAAAAATTCAACCAGCTACAATCGGACAAGCTTCACGTATTTCTGGAGTGTCACCAAGCGATATTTCTATTCTTTTAATCTACCTTGGAAGGTAAAAACGCAAATAAATTCGTTTTAAAGACGTTTCTTTACAAAGAAAGTGTTAGTAGTTTGATTTTTTACAAAAACACGTAAGAATTAAAATATGAAAGCCGTTTTTTTGAACGTTATAATAAAAAACTAATTATAGTTTTGTTTTTATAAGTTTTATCTATTGTGTTTTCCTTCAACAGAAAATAGTACAGATGCCCGATTTCCTTGTTCGTCCATCACGGTCAGTCGATGTTTTCCAACAGAGGGTCTTGCACTTAATTGATGAATATCAATAGTCGTTCCTAAAAACGCATCATCCAAATGCCAAAATAATTTTCCATGATTGCTTTGGTTAACAACTTCAAAAATGGTTTGACCTTTTGAACCATCAATTTCAATCGGCACATAAATAGTCGAATTATTTCTTGGATACACAAAACCAATCGAAGAAGCATTGTTTGCACAACCACAATCCGATCGATAATCTGGTAAAACTTTATAATCTGGATGATTCAATTGATAATATTTTTCCATTGAAGGGGGAAGCACAAACCACTTGCGGTTTTTCATGTGAAACACACTTTCACATTGACTGTCCACACGGTACATTTCACTTTCATCTAAATGAACCAATTGATGATAGGGACAGGTTTCTTTAAAATGTGCAAAAACAGGAACTGCCGTTAAGAGACTCGATTCGCAATACTTTCCTGCTGGAAAACCACTTTTCTTACAAACACGAATTTCGCGCTTCTCCATAAAAGGTACATCAAACCAAGATTTTTTTGAAGGCAACAAACGAAATAAGTC
>Ga0214923_10006129_pt1 | contig 13648 bp, 7 predicted proteins | sample LL1510_MetaG_FD_177993 | JGI IMG/M metagenome (GOLD analysis project Ga0214923, IMG submission 177993) | Freshwater microbial communities from Lake Lanier, Atlanta, Georgia, United States - LL-1510 | ecosystem: Environmental > Aquatic > Freshwater > Lake | place: USA: Georgia | collected 2015-10-15 | reverse complement strand
TTGTATTAAGTAATAATATTACAGGTATTAATTTATTAGCAACCAATATTTGCGGAACTAATATTACTTCTTTAAATAGTATTAGTGGTTCCTATTTATACGGAACTACTATATGCGGTAGTAATATAGTATTAAGTAATAATATTACTGGTATTAATTTATTAGCAACCAATATTTGCGGAACTAATATTACTTCTTTAAATACTATTAGCGGACCCTATTTATACGGAACTACTATTTGCGGTAGTAATATTATATTAAGTAATAATATTACAGGTATTAATTTATTGGCAACAAATATTTGCGGAACTAATATTACTTCTTTAAATACTATTAGTGGAAATAATTTATATGGAAATAATATTTCTGGTAATAATTTTCAAATTAAAGGAAGTATTATAGATTCTATTTTATCTATTGGTAGTAACGGCCAAATATTATCATCTACTGGTTCTGCTATATTATGGATTAATGCTCCAACTAGTTCATCGTTAAATATTAGCGGTAATACAATTAGCGGACAAAATATATATGGAACAACTATATGCGGAACTAATATTACTTCTTTAAATACTATTAGCGGACCCTATTTATACGGAACTACTATATGTGGAAGTAATATTGTATTAAGTAATAATATTATAGGAATTAATTTATTAGCAACCAATATTTGCGGAACTAATATTACTTCTTTAAATACTATTAGTGGGTCCTATTTATACGGAACTACTATATGTGGAAGTAATATTGTATTAAGTAATAATATTACAGGAATTAATTTATTAGCAACCAATATTTGCGGAACTAATATTACTTCTTTAAATACTATTAGCGGTCCCTATTTATATGCAACATCTATATGCGGAACTAGAATTACTTCTTTAAATACTATTAGCGGACCTTATTTATACGGAACTACTATATGCGGTAGTAATATGAATTTAACGAATAATATATCTATTTCTGGAATAAATATTAATTTTACTGGAAATTCTATTAATATTGCAGCAATTAATAATACTTTTTCAAATATTAATATTGGATATGCTGCTGGAGTTAATACTTCTAATAATAATATAGCAATTGGTAATGGAGCGGCAACAAATAATCAAGGTAATGATGCTATAGCAATTGGATATAGTTCTGGTAATTTAAATCAAGGTACTACATCTGTAGCAATTGGTTATAATACTGGTAATTCAAATCAATTATTAAATTCTGTTGCTATTGGTTGGTTTGCAGGATTCTCAAATTTAGGAACCAATTCTATTGCAATTGGTGCAAATGCTAATTATTCTAATCCTAATAATTATTATAATAATGTTATTTTAAACGCAACAGGTTCTAATTTAAATCCTCAAGCTACTGGTGCTTTTTATGTTGCGCCTATAAGAAATACTCCATTTGGAAATACAGACCAAATATTAATTTATGATACTTCAACAAATGAAATTACATATACTAATAATATTAGTGCAGGTAATATTACTATTTCTGGAGTATTAACAGATGGAATTAATAGTGTAGGTTTAAACGGACAAGTATTAAGTTCTACTTCTACTGGAGTTAAATGGACTACATTAAATGCTGGAACAACAGGAGGAACTACTATTACAGCTAATCAAGGCTTTTTTTCAAATACAACAGGCACTAATGCTGGAACTAATTCAGTTTCATTAGGAATAAATTCGGGTAGCACAAATCAGGGAAGTTATTGTGTAGCTATAGGTTTTCAATCTGGTAATAGTAATCAATCTATTGGTGGTTTATCTATTGGTTCTAATAGTGGTTATAATAACCAAGGTGTTAATGGAATTGGAATTGGTAATGCTGCGGCGCAATATAGTCAGCAAATTTGTGCTGTTGCTATTGGTAATCAACCAGGGCAATATTCACAAGGTTCGTATTCTATAGCAATAGGTAATTTTGCAGGTCTATCAGGACAATTAACTAATTCTATTGCTATAGGTAATCAGGCGAGTTATAAAAATCAAGGAACTAATAGTATAGCAATGGGTTATCAAGCAGGTTATAATTATCAAGGAACTAATTCTATTGCTATAGGTAATACAACTGGATTATCAGGACAAACAACTTATTGTATAGCAATTGGAACAGGAGCAGCATATAATAATCAAAATGATTATTCAATTGCAATAGGTATTTCTGCAGGTCAAACTAATCAAAGCTGCGGTTCAATAGCCATAGGTTTTCAAGCTGGTCAATTAAATCAAAATGCAGGTTATTATAATTTAAATTACAGTTCTATTGCGATAGGTAATTATGCAGGTCAAAATAGTCAAGCAAAATATTGTACGGCTATCGGGACTTTTGCAGGTCAAAATGTACAAATTGATGGAGGTACAGCTATTGGTTTCGGTGCAGGAAATGCAAGTTCAGGTTCATATTCGACTGCAATAGGTACTCAAGCTGGAAATAGTGGAGCACCCAATGAATCTGTTTTAATAGGTCATTTGGCTGGATATACTAATACTATATCATCTGGAAATAATATAGCTATAGGTTCTGCTGCTGGATGGCAAAATCAATACTTTGCTGCAATAGCAATTGGTTATACTGCGGGATATCAAAATCAAAAATCAAATTCTATAGCAATTGGATCCACAGCAGGACAATATACACAGGGACAATATTCTATAGCAATTGGTAATGCCGCTTCATCCCAGACGCAAGGGCAATATTCAATAGCATTTGGTCCAGAAGCTGCTAATACTTACCAAGGAACTCAATCTATTGCAATAGGATATAGAAGTGCATATAATTATCAAGGAAATAATAGTATAGCACTTGGATATTATTCTGGTTATAAAAATCAAGGAACTAATAGTATAGCTATAGGTTATCAAGCAGGTTTATCAGGTCAATTAACTAATTCTATTGCTATAGGTAATAATGCTGGTTATAATAATTTGGGTAATTATTCTGTAGCTATTGGAAATAATGCTGGATATTCTAATTCAGGTAATTATTCTAATTATATTATTTTAAATGCATCCGGTAATAGTATTAATCCTTTATCTTCTAATGCTTTTTATGTTGCACCTATAAGAAACATTTCATTTGGAAATACAAGTCAGTTATTAATTTATGATACTTCAACAAATGAAATTACATATACTAATAATATTAGTGCTGGTAATATTACTATTTCTGGAATATTAACAGATGGGTCTTATAATGTTGGTTCTAACGGACAAATTTTAAGTTCTACTGGAACTGGTATTAAATGGATAACGTCTAATGCTGGAAGTGGAGCGGCAACAATTACAGGTAATCAAGGTTTTTATTCTAATACAACAGGCACTAATGCTGGAACCAATTCCGTTTCGTTAGGAGTATATGCTGGAAATTCAAATCAAGCGGCATATGCTGTAGCAATTGGTAATCAAGCCGGAGATATTAGTCAAAATCAAAATAGTATTGCAATTGGTAATTCTGCTGGTTATACAGGACAATTATCTTGTAATGTTGCAATTGGATATCAAACAGGACAAACTAATCAAGGAACTGGTTCTACTCCATTTATCGGTTATGCAATAGGTATAGGATATCAATCGGGACAAACTAATCAAGGAGGGAATTCTATAGGTATAGGTTACCAATCGGGACAAATAAATCAAGGAATTAATTCAATTGCAATTGGAAATGGTGCAGGACAAACTTCACAATCATATACTAGTGTTGCTATTGGATATAGTGCTGGAGCTACAAATCAAGCTTCTAATTGTATTGCTTTTGGTAATAGTGCTGGAGCTTTAAATCAACAATCTAATTCTGTTGCAATTGGTTATAATGCGGGAGATATTTCATTAGGTTCTAATTCTATAGCAATTGGTCCAAATGCAAGTTACACTAATACAGGTAATTATTCTAATTATATTGTTTTAAATGCTAATAATGGATCTCAATTAAATCCTCAAGCTTCTAATTCTTTTTATGTTGCTCCTGTTAGAGGTCTTGTATATGATACTACTAATGATAAATTATTAAAATACAATACTATTTCAAATGAAATATCTTATATTACAAATAATTATTTAAATTTTAATAATAGTAATTTAACTAATAATAATATTGTATTAGGTAATGGAGCAAATCCTACAAATATTAGTGGTGCTTCCTATTCACTTGCGTTTGGTTATCAAGCTGGTAATTCAGGACAAGGGTCTAATTCTATAGCTATAGGTTATCAAGCAGGGCAAACAAATCAAGGTATTGGTTCTAATCAATTTATTGGTTATGCAATAGCTATAGGTTATCAAGCAGGACAACTTAATCAAGCTTATAATACTATAGCAATTGGATATCAAGCTGGTGTATCAGGGCAATATAATAGTGTAATAGCTTTAGGTAATGGAGCAGGTAATAACGGACAACAATCATATTCAATAGCAATTGGAAATAATGCAGGAAGTACTTATCAAACTTCTTATTCTATTGCAATAGGTGCTAATTCTGGTTTTACAAATCAAACTTCTAATTCAATTGCAATAGGTTCCAATGCTGGTTTTGCAAATCAATATGGTAATTCTATTGCAATAGGTAATCAAGCAGGTTATACAAATCAATCTGGCGCTTCTATTGCAATCGGTTATCAAGCAGGTTATACAAATCAATCTGGCGCTTCTATTGCAATCGGTATTAATGCTGGCAATAACGGGCAACAATCGGGTTCAATAGCAATTGGTGGTGGTGCGGGACAAACATTCCAATCAAATAATGCAATTGCAATTGGAAGCAGCGCAGCATATATAAATCAAGCAATAGGTTCTATTGCTATAGGTAATAATGCGGGATATAATACACAACAACAATATAGTGTAGCAATTGGTTATCAAGCTGGAGATATTAGTCAAAATCAATATAGTGTTGCAATTGGTTATAATACAGGTTATACAGGACAAAAACAAAATGCAATTTCTATTGGTTATCAAGCCGGACAAACTAATCAAAATAATTATGGTATAGCATTAGGTTATAATTCAGGTAATTCAAATCAAGGTAATAATGCTGTAAGTATTGGTTTCGTTGCCGGACAATATACACAATCTCAATTTGGTATAGCAATTGGTTCAGGAGCAGCTCAATTTTATCAAGGTAATCAAGCAATTGCAATTGGTGCACAAACAGGATTAAATTATCAAGGAACTAATAGTATAGCAATAGGCACATCTGCTGGAATATCAGGACAATTATCTAATGCTGTTGCAATTGGCTATAATGCAGGGGGTCAAAATCAAGCTTCTAATTCTCTTGCTCTTGGTAATGGTGCAGGAGCTTTAAATCAACAATCTAATTCTATTGCAATTGGTTATAATGCGGGAGATATTTCATTAGGTTCTAATTCTATAGCAATTGGTTCAAATGCAAGTTACACTAATACAGGTAATTATTCTAATTATATTGTTTTAAATGCAACAGGTTCTAATTTAAATCCTCAATCATCTAATGCTTTTTATGTTGCTCCTGTAAGAAATTTAGTATATGATACAACAAACGACCAATTATTAAAATATAATACAATTTCAAATGAAATATCTTATATTACAAATAATTATTTAAATTTTAATAATAGTAATTTAACTAATAATAATATTGTATTAGGTAGTGGAGCAAATCCTACAAATAATAATAATGCGAGTTATTCGGTTGCAATAGGTTATAATGCTGGTAATACAGGACAACAATCTAATTCTGTAGCAATAGGAGTTAGTGCGGGTTTTACAAATCAATCAAATTATAGTGTGGCAGTTGGACCTAATTGTGCTATTTTAAATCAGCAACAACAAGCAACTGCTTTAGGTTTTTATGCTGGTTTATCGGGACAATCTCAATTTGGTTTGGCTCTTGGAGTAGGAGCGGGGCAATATTCACAATCTGCATATTGCACGGCTATAGGTTTTCAATCGGGTTATCAAAGTCAAGGAAATACATTAGCAATAAATTCATCGCAATATTGCACGGCAATAGGATTTCGTTCGGGTTTTACTTCTCAAAATACGAATTCTATAGCAATAGGAACAAATGCAGGATATAATAATTTAGGTTCTAATTCTATTGCAATAGGTGCTTATGCTGGTAATACAAATGTAAGTAGTTATTCTAATTATACAATATTAAATGCTAGTAATGCAAATTTAAATCCAACAAGTTCAAGCTCATTTTATGTTAATCCAATAAGGACCGATACCACTACAACAGGACTTAAAACATTATATTATAATACTACTACTTATGAAATAACATATAAATAATAATATAATTATAAAAAAATATATAAAAATATTTTGCGTAATATAATTTTGAAATAAAATATAATTATTTATTAATAATGGGTTTAATAATAAATAATTTACCAGTAATGAATGGTAATGCTATAGTAAATCAATGTTATGTAAATATAAGAAATTTAAAAAATACTAAAAATGATAATGGTTCGTTTTCTTTAGAGTGTAATGTTAATTATATAAATATAAATACAAATATGATATTTTTAGTTGATATATATCAAGAACAAATACAAACTCCTTTTTCGGGAGAATTATGGAGTTATTTATATAATGCAATTAAAAATAAATTTACAAGTCAAGGTTTAACTTGGACTGATGATATTAAAACTAATTAATAAAAATAAATATATTTAATAAAATAAATATAATGAATAAAATAATAATATTATTCGTTATAAATATAATTCGTAATATAAATATTTAGAAAATATTTATATTAATTAAATATTATGGATGATTATAATTTATCTACATTAATAGATTCAAAAAATGAATGGTGTATAAGATTAACAAATATATTAACACCATGTTTAATGGATGGTATTAAATCAGTATTTGATGAAGCTTATAAAATATGTTTAGAGAATGATGAAGAGGATAAATATTTAATGACATTTCAAAATTTATTAAATAATATACCAAAATGGAGTGGAGAGATAGTAAATAATGAGAAGGAGAGAATAGTATTAAGTAGTGCGTGTAATTATTTAGAGGATTTATTAACATGTGTGCATATAACTCAATTAAAATGTTTAACATCTACAAGAGTTGGAATAAAACAAAAAAAAGTGAATATAGATATACCAAATATAAATGTATTTATACATAAAGCATATATAAATATAGCAAGAAAGATATATGTAAATGTATATTTATTTGAGAGAGATATAAAACCATTACATATTCAAAAAAATAATAGAGAGATAGAATTAATAATAAAGGAATGTATATTAAATACAATAAGAGATAATATACCGGTTGAAGAAATATTAAAAATATATTTAGATGAAACTCAAGAAACTGAAATTGAGATAGAAGAGAAGAGAGAAATAATAGAAGATAAAGCGGCAATAATAAAAAAAGAGAAAGAAGAGATAAATAAAGAATTAGAATTAGTAAAAAAAGAAGTTAAAAATAAATTAGAAAAAGAGACAAAATTAAATTTAAATAAAGCGATAAAAGAAGCGAATAAAGATTTAATAGAAAAGGGTATATTAAAAAATGAAAGAAGGGATTTAATAGAAGAAGATATAAAAGATAAAGAAAATAAATTAAATTTAGAAAAAAATAATTTAGAATTAGTGGATATAGATTTAGATTTAGATATAGAAACAGAGAAATTAACTTCAGATAGAGATATTGATTTAGATATAGTAGAATTATAAATATAATTCGTTTAATATTTAATTGATTTATATTAATAAATAATAAATGAATAATCAAATAATAACAGCTACAATAATAAGTTTAATATATTTTATAATAAAGTTTATAGAAATGAGATTTATTTTAAAAGAGAATAAACCATTAAAACAATTAATAATAGATTCATTAATAGTATTTATATCTTCTATTTTTACAATATTAATATTAGAACAATTTAATTTAAATGATTTATTAACATCTGTTAAAAATACTCCTTCTGCATTTGTAAATAATCCAGATTTTTAAATAGAAATATATTATAAGAGATATTTTAAAATTTATAAATATATTATAATTAATAATATATTTTTAAATAGAAATAATAGAAATATATTATAAGAGATATTTTAAAATTTATAAATAAAAAATGAAAAAATTATATTTTCAATATTTCTCTTATATTTTAATTTGTATTTTTATAAATTCAATTTAAATATTTAAATTAAATTTATAACTTTTTTAAATTAATAAAAGAGAGAAAATTATATTTTCTATATTTTCTATATTTCTCTTATATTTTAATTTTAATTAATATTTTTATAAATATATTATAATTAATAATATATTTTTAAATAGAAATATATTTATAAAGTATTTATTAAATCTATATTAAAAATTGCATTTGTATTATTTATTTTTTTTTTTGCAATTACATAATTTTCAAATAATTCATTTTTTAAAACTTTATGTGGAGTATGATTATGAACTGAACGAGCAATCATTTTATATAATTTAAAATCTGGATATCTCTCTTCACCATTATTTTTATAAAGAATATTTTTATTAAAATCATCATATACCCAAGATATCATTATTTTTTTAATAGGAGATTTTAATTTTTTTATATCTTCTAAATCATCTATTAAATAATCAAATAAACTACAACCTAAACGACATAAATCAAAACTCATATTTGGTTCTAATCTTGGTTTATCAAGATTTAAATATGGTTCATAATTATATTGTGAATGTGCGTCACCTTCAGGTGCATAACTATCACTACAAAATAATAAATTTTTAAATTTATAAATTGCTCTACCAAAATCTATTATTTTATAAATTTTACCAAAAGTTGGAATTTTATAATGTTTATTATTATATTTATAATATAAAAATTTCTTTTCAGTATTTATATATACTATATTATTTGTATGTAAATCATTATGTGTAAAATAAAATAATTTTTGATAAGTTATTAATGTGAATATTATTTGTAACATTATTGATTCCCATTCTTTATCTTTTATTTTATTATTTGAAATATAAGAATCTAATGTATCTTCACAACATTCTAATGCAATTATTTGAACTGGAAAATTATTTATTGTAGCAAATAATTCATATTCATTTAAAGAACTTTCATCACTATTATCATCACTATCTTCTTCACTATTATCATCAACATTTTCATTACTATTTTCTATTTCATTTATTGAATTATTATTAGAATCTTCTGTATTTGAATATCTTGAAGAACAAGAAAATGAATCTTTATTAGATTTCATTTTATCTTCTTTAAATTCATTTTTTTCTATATTTTTTAAATCTTTTAAATCTTTTAAATCTTTTAATTCATTATTCTCTTCTATATTTGGAATATTATTCTCTTCTATATTTGGAATATTATTCTCTTCTATATTTGGAATATTATTTTCTTCTATATTTGGAATATTATTTTCTTCTATATTTGGAATATTATTTTCTTCTATATTTGGAATATTATTTTCTTCTATATTTGGAATATTATTTTTACCACCTTTCATATTTAAAATATCTTCTTCTATATTTATAATATTTTCTTCTATTTCTTCTATATTTGGAATAGTTATTTCTTCTGTATTTAAATTTTCAATATCTAATTCTATTTCATTATTATTTTCATTATTATTTTCATTATTATTTTCATTATTTGAAATTATTATTTGTTTTTTATTTCTTTTTGTATTATTAAATATATTTTTGTAATTATCATTTTCAATTATTTTAAAAAGAATATTATTATTTTTATGAAAAAACATAGAATCATTTAAATATTCTATATCTTCACTTATTTCTATTTTAAAATCTTTTTTTATACTTAAAAAAGAACCATAAAAATCTATTCCATTTAAAAAATTATAATTATTTAATAATATACTTGATAAATATGAAAAAAAACTATCTATATATGCTGAATTATTATAATCTATTAATTTAGGATTTAAAGATATATTATTATTATTTAGTTGAGGTAATATATTTATATTATTATATTCCTCTTCATATTTACCTAACATATATTTAATCGGATCTATTAATTGACTATATTTAAAAAATATTTTTTTATTTATTATATTATTTGAATTATCACTTATTGAACCATTAAATTTTGAATAATTTATTTTTTCATCTATTGAATTTAATTTATAAGTATGATTCAAATTTATAGTATTATAATTATTATCTGATAAATTAAAAAATCTTTCATAAATTGGTATATAATTTTGAATCTTTTCTATTTCTACTTTCTCAAAATCTTTAAATAATTCTAAATTTTTATTTTTTTTATAATTAAATTCAAATTCCATATTTTAAATTATTAAATATAATTATTTTCTTAATTTTAACGTTTATTAATTTTATTTTAATTTTATTTTAATTTTATTTTAATTTTATTTTAATTTAATTTTAATTTAATTTTAATTTAATTTTAATTTAATTTTATTTTAATTTTATTTTAATTTTATTTTAATTTTATTTTAATTTTATTTTAATTTAATTTTAATTTTAATTTAATTTTAATTTAATTTTAATTTAATTTTGATTTAATTTTAATTTAATTTTGTTTTAATTTAATTTTAATTTTAATTTAATTTTAATTTAATTTAATTTTAATTTAATTTAATTTAATTTAAATTTAATTTTATATTTTTATAATTAGTTTAAATTTATTATTTTTATAATATTAGTTTAATTATTATATTATATTATATTTATTTAAATAAATAATATGACATTAGAATTAAAAAAATTTGATATGAAATTTATTAGTTTTAAACCTGATGAAAATAAAGGTCCTGTTATTGTATTAATCGGTCGTCGCGATACTGGTAAATCTTTTTTAGTTAGAGATTTATTATATTATCATCAAGATATTCCGATTGGAACAGTTATTAGTGGGACAGAAGTCGCTAATCGTTTTTATACAGATCACGTTCCAAAATTATTTATTCATGATGAATATAATACTTCTATTATTGAAAATATATTAAAAAGACAAAAAACTGTTATGAAAGAAATTAAAAAAGAAATTGAAATATATAAAAAAAGTAATATTGATCCACGCACATTTGTTATATTAGATGATTGTTTATATGATTCTACTTGGACTAGAGATAAAATTATGAGATTATTATTTATGAATGGTCGTCATTGGAAAATTCTATTAGTTATTACTATGCAATATCCATTAGGTATTCCACCTAATTTAAGAACTAATATCGATTATGTTTTTATTTTAAGAGAACCATATATTGCTAATAGAAGAAGAATATATGAAAATTATGCTGGTATGTTCCCTACTTTTGAATCTTTTTGTCAAGTTATGGATCAATGTACCGAAAATAATGAATGTTTGGTTATTAATAATAATGCAAAATCGAATAAATTACACGATCAAATATTTTGGTATAAAGCTGAAGCACATAAAAATTTTAAATTAGGTTCTAAAGAATTTTGGGAAATCTCTAAATCTTTAAATTCTGATGATGAAGAAGAAGTTTATAATCCTAATTCAGGTGCTAATAAAAAAGGACCTAAAATTAATGTTAAAAAATCTAAATGGTAATTTAAAATCTAAATCATTTATTTTAATTATATATATTAAAAATTAATAATATATATAATTTTTATATTATTTTTATATTATTTTTTATATTATTTTTTATATTATTTTTTATATTATTTTTTATATTATTTTTTATATTATTTTTTATATTATTTTTTATATATTATTTTTATATTATTTTTATATTATTTTTTATATTATTAATTTTTTTTATTTTTCTCTCTTTCTAATATTTCATTTAATCCATGATCGTTATTTTTTTTATCTCTGGTTATTATATCTTCACTTTCAAATAATTCTTTTCTTAAATTTGCTGTTGTTTCATCATCATTTTCTCCAGAACCAAATAATAAATTTTTTCCTGGAACATCCATTCTATCAGCATTTATTAAATTCCCTTCTTCATCTATTGTTTGCATTAATTTATTTCCTTCTTTTCTTGCTTTAGCAATATTTTCTTCAATTGCTTTTCTTTTTGCTTCTTTTACTCTTTCTTTAAAATTTTCTTTTGATATTTCATCATTTTTCTTTTTTTGTGCCATTAAATCATTTAAATCTTTTTCTAAATATTCTACTTTTCCTGTTTTATAAGCTTCGGGATGAAAAGGCATCCAAATACCTACAGGTCCCACATAAACATCATGATTTGGATCTTGTTCTCTTAATAATTTACATCTTAATTCTGCTTCTTCTTGAGAACCAAATACACCTCTTACTTTTATTCCTCTTGTATTTGTTTGAAAATCATGTAATTCATTATATTCTTTTTCTAATTTATCTTCATTTAAATCTATAAAAGATTTATAATCATCTTCAAAAGATGTTATAAATAATTTATTTTTTTCTTCTTCTGCAAATTCTTCCAAATCTTTTGTTAATTGATTAAAATCCATATCATATTTATAACTTATAAAATTTAAAAATTGAGTATATTTTTCAAATGATTTTTGTAAATCAAAATTTTTTAAATATTTTTCAAAAAAAAATCTATCTTTATTTTTAATATGATCTTCAGGTGATATAAAACTTAAACATACGTATTTTTGTCCACTTATTGGTTTATCTTCATCTAATAAATCAACATATTTAGTATTTTCACTATGTTCTATATTTTTTTTGCTATTTAATTTAGCATTTTTTTTTGATGACATTATTTTATATTTTATATTTAAATTAATTTTAAGTAATTTTTAATAATTTATATTTATATTTATATTTATATTTATATTTATATTTATATTTATATTTATATTTAATATAATAAATTTATATATTTTTTTTCTTTATTATTATTATAAACAAATATGAATTCTGGATTTAATGAATTAGTAAAAAGAGCAATTAAATATATCGTAGAAGGTTTAATGGTTGCAATAGTTGCTTTTGTGATACCTCAAAAAGCGTTAAAATTTGATGAAATTGCAATAATTGCATTAATGGCTGCGGCAACATTCTCTATTTTAGATACATTTATTCCTACTATGGGAGCCTCAGCAAGAACCGGCGCAGGTTTTGGTATAGGCGCTAATTTAGTAGGTTTCCCTAGAATGTAAATATAATATTTAGTAAATAATTTTATTTTATTTCATCTCTCAAATAAAATAAAATATATTATATTTATTATTTTATATTTAAATTATTTTTATATTTTATATTTTATTTGAGATATTTTATTTGAGATATTTTATTTGAGATATTTTATTTGAGATATTTTATTTGAGATATTTTATTTGAGATATTTTATTTAAGATATTTTATTTGAGATATTTTATTTAAGATATTTTATTTGAGATATTTTATTTGAGATATAAAATTAAATATATTATAATTATTATTTTATATTTAAATCATTTTTATATTTTTATATTTTTATATTTTTATATTTTTATATTTATATTATTTGAGATATAAAATTAAATATATTATAATTTTTATTTTATATTTAAATCATTTTTTTATTTTATTTGTTTTTTTATTTTATTTGTTTTTTTTATTTTATTTGTTTTTTTTATTTTATTTGTTTTTTTTATTTTATTTGTTTTTTTTATTTTATTTGTTTTTTTTATTTTATTTGTTTTTTTTATTT
>Ga0214923_10006128_pt1 | contig 13653 bp, 7 predicted proteins | sample LL1510_MetaG_FD_177993 | JGI IMG/M metagenome (GOLD analysis project Ga0214923, IMG submission 177993) | Freshwater microbial communities from Lake Lanier, Atlanta, Georgia, United States - LL-1510 | ecosystem: Environmental > Aquatic > Freshwater > Lake | place: USA: Georgia | collected 2015-10-15 | reverse complement strand
TTATATCTTTTTCATTTATATCTTTTTCATTTATATCTTTTTCATTTATATCTTTTTCATTTATATCTTTTTCATTTATATCTTTTTCATTTATATCTTTTTCATTTATATCTTTTTCATTTATATCATAAATATTTAATTTAATATTATTTTTTTTTATTCTATCTTCCTTTATATCATTTTTTTTTAAATTAATAATATTTAATTTAATATTATTTTTTGCATCATTTTTTGCATCATTTTTTGCATCATTTTTTGCATCATTTTTTGCATCATTTTTTGCATCATTTTTTGCATCATTTTTTGCATCATTTTTTGCATCATTTTTTGCATCATTTTTTGCATCATTTTTTGCATCATTTTCTGCATCATTTTCTGCATCATTTTTTGCATCATTTTCTGCATCATTTTCTGCATAAATTTTTGCATTTTTTAATACATTATTTTCTGCATAAGTATTTTTATCTAACGCAATTTTAATATTAGAAGGTTTATTATATCTTTTGGTTTTATTTAATTCTTTAAACGTGGGTAATGAACCATTTTTTAAACAACTATAAGTAGGTTGTTTTAAATTATTCGATAATTCAATATTAATTTCTATATTTTTATCATTATTATTATTATTGTTATTATTAATATTTTTTTTTGTAATTGTTTTATTTTTTTTTGCTAAAGTTTGTAAAAAAGTTAATGATTTATTAAATTCTCTTTCAAAATCGGTATTTTCAAAATCATTTTTTTTAAATAAATTATTTTCTATTTTATTTTTCTCTTTTTCATTTTCTACTTTTTTATTCTCTTTTTCTTTTTTATATTGAAAATCTTTCACTTTTTTTAATAATTGTTTTTTAACATTATTAATTTTTATATTATTTTCTCCTTCAATTATTGGACGAATTTTTTTTTTTTTTTTTTTTTTTTTTTTTTTTTTTTTTTTTTTAATTATTTTTTTTTTTTTTTTTTTTTTTTTTTTTTTTTTTTTTTTTTTTTTTTTTTTTGTTTTTTTTTTTTTTTTTCTGTTGCATTTTTTTTATTATTGATTTTAAATAATTCTGGATTTATTTTTAATGTTTTTTTTGTATTTTCTGACATATTTATTAATAATATTGATTATTAATAAATTTTAAATTTTACTTAATATAATAATATTATATTTTTTATAATATTTTTATTTTATATAATAAAATTGATAAAAAATTAATACTTAAAAACAATTTAACATAATTAGTTGTAATGAATTTTATAAATAAATCCATTTCTGATATATCTAACAATAATGAAAATAATGAAAAAGTTTTATTAGAAACAGAAACAGAAACAAAATTAGAATTAAATGAAAATCAAATAAATGAAATATCTTGGGTTTTTATTGATTCATATTTTAAAAATAATCATTTACAACAACTTATTAGACATCAATTAGAATCATATAATCATTTTGTATCCCATCAAATAGAAAGCACTATTGAAATGTTTAATCCAGTCCATATTTGTTCTGACCATGATTATATAAAAGAATTTAATTTATATCGTTTGGAAGTATTTATTACATTCGAAAATTTTAATATTCATAGACCTCAAGTATATGAAAATAATGGTGCTACTAAAATTATGTTTCCACAAGAAGCACGATTACGCAATTTTACATATGCAGGTGCTATGACTATCGATTTAAATATTAAATATGTTGTTCGTAATGGAGAAAATTATAAAAATGTTTTAAATTATCAAAAAAAAATTAAACGAGTTCATATTGGTAAATTACCTATTATGTTACGTTCTAATATTTGCGTTTTGAATCAATATAAACATCTTGATAATAATATTACAGGTGAATGTAAAATGGACCCAGGAGGTTATTTTATTATTAATGGTTCCGAAAAAACTTGCTTAGGGCAAGAAAGATCCGCAGAAAATCAAATATTTTGTTTTAATATTGAAAAAACAAGCACTAAATGGTCGTGGTATGCGGAAATGAAATCAATACCAGATTGGAAATGTATTTCTCCTAAACAAATAAATCTAATGATTACTAGTAAAAATAACGGCTTCGGAACATCAATTTATATGCATATACCACGTCTAAAAAATCCAATTCCTTTATTTATTGTATTTCGCGCATTTAATATTATTAGTGATAAAGCTATTTGTGAAAAAATATTATTAAATATAAATGATGAAAAAGCTTCAAAAAGAATATTATTCGGTTTAAAAGGTTCTATCGTTGATGCTAATAATTATTTAACTTATGAATCCGCTATAAAATATATAGTTTCTAATGTTATTTATACTCCTTTAAATGTAGATAAAGAAACAGGAACTAAAAGAAAATATGATTTCGCTATTGAAGTTATAAATAATGATATTTTTCCACATTGTAAAACTAATACACAAAAAATTTATATGTTGGGATATATGACAAATATTTTATTACAAACTTCCTTTGGTTGGATTCAAGAAACCGATAGAGATTCGTATATTAATAAAAGAATAGATTTAACTGGAACACTTTTAAATAATTTATTGAGAAATTATTTAAATAAAGTTGTTAAAGATATGCAAAAACAAATTATTAGAGAAATAAATAGTGGTTCTTGGAAATCAAATGAAGATTATGAAAATATTATTAATAATACTAATATTTATAAAATAGTTAAATCTACTACTATCGAAAATGGTATTAAACGCGCATTAGCAACCGGAGATTTCGGCATTAAACAAATAAATAGTAATAAAGTCGGTGTAGCACAAGTATTAAATAGATTAACTTATATTTCAAGTATTAGTCATCTAAGAAGAATTAATACACCTATTGATAAAAGTGGTAAATTAATTCCACCAAGAAGATTACATAATTCTTCTTGGGGTTATTTATGTCCCGCAGAAACACCAGAAGGCGCATCCGTTGGTATTGTTAAAAATTTAAGTTATATGGCACACGTCACTATTTCTTCAAATAGTACAGGTTTATATGATTATATTTTAGAACAAATTATTAAAATAGATGATTTATTAAATAATCCTTCTGAATTATATGATAAAGTAAAAGTATTTATTAATGGTTGTTGGGTCGGAATTACAGAACAACCTATTGAATTATATGAAAATTTAAAAGAAAAAAAATATAAAGGTATTATTAATATTTATACTTCTATTATATTCGATTTTAAATTAAAAGAAATAAAAGTTTGTAATGATGCTGGAAGACTAACAAGACCTCTTTTAAAAGTTGTAAATAATAAATTACTTTATACTATTAATAATAATTTTTATATTATAGATAAAATAAAATCGGGAGAATATAATTGGGATGACTTAATTTATAGTGGTAATACAAAAGATTCAATTATTGAATATATAGATTCATACGAACAAAATAATTCTATGATTGCTATGGATTATTCTAATTTAAATTATAATTCTTTATCTAATCCTGAAAATAAATTTATATACAAATTCTCACATTGTGAAATACATCCATCTACCATTTTTGGTGTTTTAGCTTCTTGTATTCCATTTCCTGAAAATAATCAATCTCCTAGAAACACATATCAATGTGCTATGGGAAAACAAGCTATTGGTATGTATGTTACTAATTATGATAATCGTATGGATAAAACTTCATACGTTCTTTCATATCCTATGCGTCCTTTAGTTGATACCAGATTAATGAATATTATTAAATTAAATACTATTCCATCCGGAGAACAAGTTATTGTTGCTATTGCCAGTCATTCCGGTTATAATCAAGAAGATAGCATATTATTTAATAAAGGCTCTATCGATAGAGGTTTATTTTTAGCTACTATTTATCACACAGAAAAAGATGAAGATAAAAAATTATATGGTAATGAAGAAATCCGTTGCAAACCTGATAAAACTAAAACAAAAAATATGAAATTCGCTAATTATAATAAACTAAATCATTTAGGTATTATACCAGAAAATACTCTAGTCGAAGATAGAGATGTTATTATCGGCAAAATTTTACCTATTAAAGAAAATAAAAATGATTATACTAAAACTATTAAATATATTGATGAAAGTCATGTATATAGAACTAATGAAGAAACTTATATTGATAAAAATTATATAGAATGTAATGGAGATGGTTATAATTTTTGTAAAGTTCGTCTTCGTAATTATAGAAAACCAGTTATTGGAGATAAATTTTGTTTAAAAGAAAATAGTTATGTTTTAACCGATAAAGGATGGACACAATTAAAAAATATAAATATTGATTTTCATAAAATCGCTACTATGAATAAATATAATCAATTAATATATGTAAAACCTTCAAATAAATATGATTTTAATTGTGTAAATGAAGAATTATATTATATTAAAACTAAACATTTAAAAATGATATGTACTAAAAATCATAAAGTATATATTAAATATATTCAATCCAATAATAAATTTAATAAATCCCAATTTATTAACAAAAATATTAATCAATTTGAATTTGTAGAAGCCGAAAAAATAATTGGTAAAATGGTTAAATATAAGAAAAATGTTATAAATAATTTGCCGAATTTAGAATATTTTGTATTAAATGATAAAAAATATAAAATGGATAATTTTATTAAATTATTCGCATTATATATATTAAATGGTTATATTAATAATAAAACTTTAATTTTGAAATTGAAAATAAATAATATATCTAATTATAATAAATTCGGTTACTATTATTTTCAAATTATTGAAATTGAAAATTTATTAAATACTATGGATATAACATACAATTCTTATGAAAAAACTAATAATAGATATGTATTTATTAATAATATTGATTTAATTACATATTTTTCAAAATTATCTTATAATTTCTGTGATAATTGTAATAATTGCAATAATTGTAATAATTGCAATAAACTTAATTCTTATTATTTTAATTATTTACCTAATTTTATTTGGAATTTATCAGAAAAACAAAGCAAATTATTTTTAAACTCTTTAATTTGTAATAATCAAAATATTATTTATAATAATAATCATCTCAAACTAATCTCTAATTTTAAATATAATATTAATTTCGCTAATGATATTCAACGCTTGGCTTTACATGCCGGTTGGTCTGCTACAATTTTAAATAATAAAAATATTCATATTATTAAAAAAATTAAAAATAATGAACCTACCGTAAATATTAAATTCCTTTTAGAATTGCAAAATGAAAATAATAATAAACTTATTTGTATTGAAAAATTTATTAATTATACTGGCATCGTTTCTTGTTTAGAAATACCAAATACACATTTATTTTATTATAAAGATGATTTATATAGTCCTCCTTGTTGGACTGGTAATAGTTCTCGTCACGGACAAAAAGGTACTATCGGAAATATTATTATGGAACAAGATATGCCTTTTACTGCAGATGGATTAAAACCTGATATAATTATTAATCCTCACGCTATTCCTAGTCGTATGACTATCGCACAATTAAAAGAAACATTATTAGGAAAAGTATTATTACAATTGGGATTATTTGGAGATGGAACTAGTTTTAGTAAATTTAAAGTAGAAGATATTATAAAAGAATTACAAAAATTAGGTTATGAATCCAAAGGTAACGAATTAATGTATAATGGATTAACCGGCGAACAATTAGCTTGTAGTATATTTATAGGACCCGTATTTTACCAAAGATTGAAACATATGGTAAATGATAAACAACATAGTAGAAGTATTGGACCTATGGTTAATTTAACTAGACAACCAGCAGAAGGAAGAGCAAGAGATGGCGGTTTAAGATTCGGAGAAATGGAAAGGGATGCTATGGTTTCACATGGAGCTTCCAGATTTACAAAAGGAAGATTATATGATGCTTCAGATGCATATAGCGTTCATATTTGTGGAAAATGTGGATTAATCGCTTCTTATAATAATAAAGAAAATATACATATATGTAATACTTGTGAAAATAGAACAGATTTTAAATATGTAGAAATTCCTTATGCTTGTAAATTAATGTTTCAAGAATTATTAACTATGAATATTGCACCTAGAATAATGTGCGAATAAATATTAATAATTTATTATATCATATTTTGTAATATTGTTTTACACTTTTAAACATTTCATTTAAAAATGTAAAATTAATACACTTTTTTTTTATTTATTTATATTTTATATATTTAAACACATATTATATATATATATACATATTATTATGAATAATAACGATATATGTGTTGTATTTGTATGTAATGAATTATATTTTAATAAATTTTTATATACTTGCAATTTATTAATAAATAAAGGTTTATATAAAAATGATATTTGTTTAATTATAGGCGATGATTTAAATAATAAGATTGATATATTAAAAAATTTAGATTTTATTGTTAAAAATAAAATTATTATTAAATATTTACCGAATATTCAATTTGAAAAAGATTTTTATGATATTCAAAAAGATTTAAAAAAACCTATGTTTTTTGAAAAAATATTTTTATTTCATAAATTTCATTTATTTAATACATTTTTAAAAAAATGGAATTATATATTATATTTAGATTGTGGTATTACAATTTATTCTGATATATCTCCTATTATTAATTTAAAAACTAAAAATAAATTATTAGCACATTCAGATGCTTATCCTAAATATGAATGGAAATTAGCCAACCAATTTGATATGATTACTCCAAAATATTTTAAATATTCTAAAAAATTAAATGAAGAATATAATTTAAATATAGATTATTTTCAAACAACTATGTTATTATATGATACTGATATAATTGAAAATAATACTTTTTTTGATTTACTATCTTTAATTTTAAAATTTCCTATTTCTTTATTAAACGATCAAGGAATAATAGCTTTATATTTTACTAATGTTAAACCTGTATTCGAACAAATAAAAATAGGAGAAGATGATGGAATACATTTTTATTATGATTATGTACCAAGAAAAAAATCATATAAATATATAATGACAAAACAAATATGGACTGATAAAATTGATAAATAAATCTAATAATATAAAAAATAAAATATATTATAATTTATATTTTATTTTTAAATCTTTTTTTATAATATTTTATTATTATATTATAATATATGAGTAATCAAATACCTTTTAATAATTTTAATTTAGGAGGAAATACTTCATACCCACTTTTACCAAAATTAATTCATTCTATGGATGCTGGAAATGAACGTTCATTATATAGAAAACAATTATCTAAAGCATTTGGTAATATGTATAATTCTGGACTTAAATCTTCACCTTTATTATACCAAAATAATATTTTAGGACCATTTAGAACTGCTTATAATGCAGGAGATGTAATTACTAATACTATTCAAACCACTAATACTATATACGGAGTTGAACCTAATCATATTGGTGGAAATAATTTATCAAGAATTCAAACCAATAATGGAGATGGTATTACAAGAGCAGGGAACGCGATGTATGCAGGTAATCCTAAATATGTATATGATGGGTCAGATTATGTAAGATTTAAAAAACTACAAGCTATTAATAAAAATTTTTATGATTATTCATATGGTGGCGCAAATAATTCACAAGAATTACAAGCTTTAGATAGAGTAAGAAGTGATTAAAATATATTCAAATTCATATTATTTAAAATATATTCAAATTCATATTATTTAAAATATATTATACTTTTTTTATATCTTTAAATTATTTTTATTATATTTTTTTTTATTATTTTTAATTATATATTATATATTATATATTATATATTATATGAGTTTAAAATATTTATCTCAAATTAATCCACACAATTCAGGCGGTATTTCCGATAGAGATAATTCTTATAGTTTAGGTAGAAAAGCCTTCTTTAATAAAATATATGAATCTAAACAAATTAATAATTTAAAACAAAATTTAAATTATACTAATATTAATCTTAATAATAATAATATTAATCATTTAAATTATACATCTTTACAAAATTCTTTTAAAGGAACTATTTATGCTAAACCACTTCCTAATAAAAGTAACGATCTTAGAATTCAAAATATTCGTCTTACAGCTATCGGTAATGGTAGTACTAAACTTAATTCACCTAATACTTTCGTTAACTTTAATGATTACGATAAAAATTTTGTTAATTCTAAATTAAAAAAAGTTCGTTCTAGTGGTTATATTGCTCCTAAAATATATTCATCTTCTTTAAATATTTAAAATATTATATCATTTAAATTTTTTTATAAAAATTTAATTATTAGTAAACCTTTTTTGCATTATATTTATTTTCAAAAAATACTTAAATATATTATACAATATTATAATATATTTAAATTAATAATTATGACACTTATAGATACTTATTTTGAATATACTAAAAAATATATTGAATCACACGGACCTAAAACCATCGTTTTAATGCAAGTCGGTAGTTTCTTCGAATGCTATGGTATTCTCAATAAAGATGGTTCATATTCTGGAAGTTTAATTCAAGAATTCGCCAATATTAATGATATGGCTATTGCTAAAAAAAATTATTGTTCTGGTAGTAATGATATCGTTATGGCTGGTTTCGGTTTAGGACAACTTGAAAAATATATTAAAAAATTATTAGATAATGGTTATACTATTCCCGTATTCATACAAGATATACAAGCTAAAAATACAACTAGAAGTCTTGCTTGTATTTATTCCCCAGGAACTTACTTTAATAATGATTTATTAGATAATAATAATGGATTAAGTAATAATACTATGTCTATTTGGATACATCTATCTAAATCAAATTCTGTTATCAAAATACCTTTCGTTACTATCGGTTTAAGTATTATTGATATTTTAACCGGTAAAATTATTAATTATGAATATACACATCAATATATTGATAGTCCTAATGTTTACGACCAATTAGAAAAATATATCTCTATTTATAATCCTAATGAAATTATTATTATTACCAATAATTATATAGATTATGATGGTAAATATATAGATGTTATTATTAATTATACTAATATGAACGCTTCTATTTTTCATAAAATTTATTTAAAAAATAATATTAATAACGAATTTGAAAAATTGGCTAAAAATTGTGAAAAACAAATTTTTATTGAATCCATTATTGATAAAATTTATGGAATAGGTTCTTTCTTTGAAAAATTAGAATTTAGAGATTATTCTATTGCTAATCAAAGTTTATGTTTCCTTTTAGATTTTATCGATAAACATAATCCTACTCTTATTAAAGATATTAATTATCCTATATTTGAAAATCATAATTCTAAACTTATTTTAGCTAATCATTCTCTTAAACAATTAAATATTATTAATGATTATAATTCATTTCATAATAAAAATAATAAAATGTCTTGTATTCTTAATTTCTTAAATAATTGCATTACTAATTCAGGCAAAAGAAAATTTAATTATGATTTTTTACACCCTATTTGTGATATTGACGAATTAAATAAATCGTATGATATTACTGATTATATTATTAAAAATCAATATTATAAAACTATTAGAGATAATCTTAAAGATATTAGAGATATTGAAAAAATTGAGAGAAAATTAATTATGAAAAAAATAGAACCTAAAGATTTCTTTATTTTATACAATAATCTCTCTATTATTTATAAATTAGCTCTTGAAATTTATCAACAAGAAGATAATGTTTTTAATACATACATTAATACTTATATTAATCAAAATATACACATTTTATGTAAAGAATTTCTCTCTTTTATTGAAAATAATTTTAATATAGATAAATTATTTAATATATCTATTGATAAATTATCTTCTTATGACATTAAAGATTTGAATTTTATTAATAATAATTATAATAATGAATTAAATATTATTATGAAAAATTGTATAGACTCTAAAGAACAATTTGAAGCCATATCCAAATTTTTTTCTAATTTATTATTAGAAACTGAAAAACCAAAAAATAATAATAAAAATAAAAATATTAATAATAATAATAATAATAAAAATATTAATAAAAATATTAATAATAATAAAAATAATAAAAATAATAAAAATAATAAAAATAATAATATTGTACCTGATTCCAATTCTTCAGAAAATGAAGAAGAAAATAATGAATTGGATGAAATAGATACTTATAAATATAAATTTGATATTTTTAAATCAAATAATGATGATGATCTTGCTGACACATATAAATTAAATGATTTAGAAAATAATAATAAAGAAAATAATTATATTAAAATACATCAAACTCCTAAAAATGAACCAATATTTCTTATTACTAAACGTAGAGCATTCATATTAAAAGATATTATTCATAAATTAATTGAAGTATCTGGTAATAATTATGAAATTAATTATATTTCAAAATATAATGGTAAAGAAGAAATATTAAATTTAAATTTATCAGAAATTGAATTTAAAACACATAATTCTAATAAAAATATCATGATTTTATTTTCTCAACAAATTAATAATATAGCACATTCTATTCAAAATTCTAAAGATATTCTTTTAAATAAAATTATTTATAATTATAACCAAATATGTAATAATTGTATAAAAATTAATAAATTATCTATTATATCTCGTTTTATTGCTTTAATTGATATATGTCAATGTAAATCTTATAATGCCATTAAATTTAATTATACTAAACCTATTATCCAGAATACCAATAATGATAAATCTTATATTTCTTTTAAAAAATTAAGACATTGTTTAATAGAACATATTAATACTAAAGAATTATATGTTACTAACGACTTAACATTAGGTAATAATATTAATGGTTGTTTAATTTATGGAACTAATGCTGTCGGCAAAACATCTTTCATTAAATCTATTGGTATCGCTATTATTATGGCTCAATCCGGTATGTTTGTTCCTTCTAATGAATTTATTTATTATCCTTATGAATATTTATTTACTCGCATTTTAGGTAATGATAATATTTTTAAAGGACTTTCTACTTTCGCTGTTGAAATGTCCGAATTAAGAACTATTTTGAAAAATTCTACTAAAAATAGTATTATATTAGGTGATGAACTTTGTTCTGGAACAGAATCCACATCTGCCTTAAGTATTTTCGTTTCTTGTTTGGAAAAATTACATAATATTGAAAGCACTTTCCTTTTTGCTACACATTATCACGAAATATTAGATTATGAAGAAATTCATATTTTAAATAAATTGAAAATTTATCATATGTCTGTTTTTTTTGATAAAAAAAATAATATTCTTATTTATGATAGAATTTTAAAAGAAGGTCCTGGTAATGATTTATATGGATTAGAAGTTTGTAAATCTTTAGATTTACCTAATGATTTTATTGAAAGAGCTTATAATTTAAGAAATAAATATAATAAAAATAATTTATCTCTTTTAGATTTGAAAAAATCTCATTTTAATGCTAAAAAATTAAAAGATAAAGTTTGTGAAATTTGTAATCATAATCTTACTACTGATATACATCATTTGCAATTTCAAAATAATGCTGATAAAAATGGTATTATTAAACATGAATTTAATAAAAATAATATTGCTAATTTAATTTCTATATGTCAAAAATGTCACGATGATATTCATAAAAATAAAAAAGAATTTAAAAAAATTAAAACAAATTTAGGTTATAATTTAATAGAAATTTAATAAATTATATCTATTTATATTATATATATAATTTATATATCTTATATATCTTATATATTTATCTATTTTATATTTATCTATTTTATATTTATTTTATGTATTTTATTTATTTTATGTATTTTATCTATTTATATAAATAAATAATATTTATATATATATTTTAATATGTCATCTTTAAATAAAACAAAAAAAAAATTTAAATATTATTTAAATTTTGGTGGTAATGATGAAATTAATAAATTAATATCTAATTTTGAAAATTTATATTATTTAAAAAAAAATAATAACAATAGTGAAAATAATAACAATTTAAAAAAATTTATTATGAATTTAAATTTACAAAATTTTAATATTATTAACGATTATTATAATAAAAAACTAATTAGTACTACACAACAAAAGCAAAAAATAAAAATAGATGATCGTGAAATAGGAGTACAAACAGATATACAAATTGACAAAACAAAAGATATTGAAATAACTAACATAATTTATACAACACAAAAAAAACAATCAAATATTTTATCGAATGTAAACAATAAAGAGAATGAAGAATCTTTAAATTTTAATGAAATTGCTATATTTACATTATTTTCGAGTATTATAGGATTATCAACTTATATAATTATTAAATAATTGAATATTATTTATTATTATATAATATTTATAATAAATAATAATTATCAAGCAATGAATCAAGCAATGAATAATCATGAAGCAAGTTCTTCTACTGATCAGCTAAGTACTCATCAGCCAAGTTCTTCTACTCATCCGCCAAGTTCTTCTACTGATCCGCTCTATATTGATTCTGACACTATTAATAGAATAATTATAAAACTAGAAAATAATCAAGAACTAGATCCTCCAGATATAGAACTCTATCAAAGATATTTACAAATAAATACTCAAACTGAATATCAACCAACTCAAATAATACCTGATACTAATAATATATCACCAGTAAGACAACAACGAGTAGGTATACGACCCAAATCAGCGGCACCATTCGCATCCTTTAGAAATCCAAACCCACAAGAAGTAATAGATACTTCAATCGATACATTATCTGCTCTTGACACAAATACTAAAATTAGCAATTATGCTAGTTCATTATTATCAAATATTGGAATCGATATACATAAAATAAATGGTATTATAGCAATCCTTTATAGATATAATATGTTTCAACGTAATTCTCATCCAACAAGAGAAGAATGTATACAATTAAAAAATGATTTAACCAATTTAGAATATACACCGCCTGAAATTTTATCTTTAATAGATAGAATAAAAAGAATATCTGCTAACGATTTTTTACTGCATACTGGAGTAAATATAGATGACACTTCCCTACAAAGAATGAAAAATTCATTTATTGCATATATAAATCAAATAATAAATTCTTCTCGTTTTTCTAATATACATAACGAAGCTTCTAGGGTTGGAGCAAATGCTTATAGTAGTGTTTCCATGATTGAAAAAAATATTACAGCTATAATTAAACATTTAGTTGATTGTAATAAAAAAATTAAAGATATGAATCAATTACGAGATAAATTAAATTTTTATATAAATAAGTATGATAATTTAAAAAAAAACTCAAATACTATTTTTCAAAAGTATATATTAGCACTAGAAGAAATAAAACAACTTAAAATAGAAAAAAATAATTTATTACTACAATTGAATAGATGTAAAGAAGAGTTAGATCAATTAAAAAGGGAGAATGAAAGGTTATTACAAAATGCTAGAGATAATGTTCCACGCGCTGATTATGATGCTGCACGACGGGCAGCGAATGAAGCACAACAGGAAGCGAATAATTGGCGGCAACGAGAGAGAGTAGCAGTAGCTGAAGGTAGTGCTAACGCAGTTAATTTACAAACTGCACGAAATAGAATTATAGAACTAGAACATCTAATAAGACTGCTACGAAGAGAAATACAAGACCTAAAAAAAATAATAGAAGCAAAAGACAAAGAGATACAAGACCTAAAAAACATAATAGAAGCAAAAGAAAAAGAGATACAAGACCTAAAAAACGAAAT
>Ga0214923_10006126_pt1 | contig 13654 bp, 13 predicted proteins | sample LL1510_MetaG_FD_177993 | JGI IMG/M metagenome (GOLD analysis project Ga0214923, IMG submission 177993) | Freshwater microbial communities from Lake Lanier, Atlanta, Georgia, United States - LL-1510 | ecosystem: Environmental > Aquatic > Freshwater > Lake | place: USA: Georgia | collected... | reverse complement strand
ACCACTTAATATGGGCGATTTCTTTACCTTGACGGGTGAAGGAGTTCGGAGTCCGGCTTTATAACCAGATGGAGTTTTCATTAGACTTCCAACACCACTTAATATGGGCGATTTCTCTACCTTGACGGGTGAAGGAGTTCGGAGTCCGGCTTTATAACCAGATGGAGTTTTCATTAGACTTCCAACACCACTTAATCTGGGCGACTGCTTTACCTTGACGGGTGAAGGAGTTCGGAGTCCGGCTTTATAACCAGATGGAGTTTTCATTAGACTTCCAACACCACTCAATTTGGGTGACTGCTTTACCTTAACGGGTGACATACTAGCGAATTGAAAAGCGAGTGGTGAATATTTTTTTCGTTGTGCACGTTTTTTCTTTTCTCCGATTTTTGGAGATGGACGTTTAGGAGTTTTAGGACTTACTGAACCAAGTGGAGGTTGGAACATGTAATGTTCCAGACATTTCTCATTTAGTTTCTTGAAACTGGGACCATCGGGTTGCATTCGTGTTTTTGTAATTGGATTTACACTTGGATTTTTATATAAATCTGTGCATATTTTTTCGATATCATGGCCTCCTTTCCCTTCAGCGCATAATTTAGAATATTGTCTAAATACTGGTCCTCCTACTTTAATTTTTCTATCTGTAACTGGACTTTTTGACGGATTTTCAAGAAATTTTTTACATTCTTTTGCGTACATTTATTAATTATGCGAAATTTTATTTTTTTTTATCAATCTCCTTGGATCTCTGTAAACGAACTCTTTTGAGTTCGATCTCGACTTTTAAATGTTGAAATTGTCTTTCCAAATTTTCCAAACGTTCTTCTATTTTTTTTATTTTATTTTCTATTGTACTCATCTTTATCGATTTTTAATTATCTTTAATTACATCTAATAGTTCTCGGATCCTCTGTTCTTCTTTTACGGGATCTGTAATGATCTCAATTTTATTCTCAGATACAACTGCAGCTGGATCGAGTTCAAAATGATATTTCTCGACAAATTCCAAATCCGTTGATAAAAGATCGCCAATCGTACCATCATCTAATTGCTTACCGATAACTTTTTTATCCAAGTTGAAAATGAGTTTACTCTCAATATGTTCAAAATTATTCCATATGTTTCTCTTAATAACAATAGGTTTCCTCTTCGTCTCAAATGTCTTTAGAATTTGAGTATTAAATAACTCTTTTTTATTTTTCTGTAGAGCTGTGGTACTCTTCTTAAGTGGAGTTTCACCTAATAATCTTTGTACAAGTTCAGATTTAGTACCCGAAATAGGTAATTTCCGATCTTTACATAAGACCTTAAGTTCTGTAAGTTTTAGCTTACTATAATCCTCAGGTTCTTTAGTTTCCATTTTGATAAAATAAAGTTTATTTTTAATTAATTCAATTTATAAAATCTCATAGTTGTAATAAATGATTATCTGGATATTCATATTAGTACTAGTACTGGCGGTGATAATTACATCGGTTATAATATTATCAAAACAGAATGATGTTATGGATAACTATAAAAGTCTTAATGAAGATTTCATTGTAATATGTGGTTGTGTCTATGAATGTGAGCCTTATTTGAAAGATGTATTAACTAATATGGAAATTATAGGATCTAAATTTAGAGACTATGTCATTATAATCGCCATAGATGAAGGAAAAGACAAGTCTCATGAAATATTGGAAAAATGGCAGAAAGAAAATCCAAAACTTAAAATATTACCTAGTAAGAGAGAATCCGAAATCAGAGTTCAAAATATATGTAATGCAAGAAATAGATTAATGCAAAATATGAGAAATATATACAAGTCAAGGCCATTTGAATATTTTCTCATGATGGATTGCGATAAAGTATCATCAAAGCAAGTACAGTTGGGTACTCTTAAAGAAGTTTTTGACAATAAGGAAAAATGGGATTCTGTGTCATTCGCGTCTCCAATGCAGTATTATGATATATGGGCTTTAAATTATGATGATTTTTACGTTAGTTTTTTACATAGCAAAAACTATCATAATATGTACAGTTTCGTAAGAAAAGATATTCAGCAAAAACTCACAAATGTTACTTGGTACAAGGTTTATTCGGCCTTCGGTGGTTCTGCTTTTTATAAAACCAGTATGTTTTTAGATTTAAATTATGGTTGGAAAATTGAAGATAATATGAAATTTATTGATGATAAAATGTTAGAAAGACATAATACATTTGTGGGTGAAAAGTACCCCAGATTTTTTACCCGTAAAGAAGATTGCGAACATAGATTTTTTCATTTCCAGGCATACTACAATAGAGATGCAAAAATATATATATATACAAAACCATTATTTCCATATATAGGTCACTAATGTCGATCTATGATGTACTCCATCGATTCAATTTCAGTTCTGCAAAATGGACATTTAGGACATTTATTCGTGTAGGACATTATCTTATCATGGCAATCATGACACCACATATGTTTATCAGAGTTAGGAAAAGTTGAAAAGAATATTTTTTTGTTACACATATGTCACAAGTTTTTGAAAACTCTCCATTCACAAAAATGAAAAAACTCTTAAATAAAGAGGTGAAAAACTTGATCATTGGATACTGATTTTTTTGGATTATTTACAGAAAAAAATCAATTTATCGATTAGAAATCAAACTTGTGATAATCCCAATCCTTGCTTGTTTTATTTTTGTTTAGTTTGTTTTTATTTAGGTAATTACATATAATTTTTTTTGCAATTATCACGCAGATAATCGCACCTGATGTTATTAAAAATATACTAAGAGGATCCATTTATTTCTTGACAAAGTCCTTTAAATTTTTCTGCACCATCTTCTTTGGAGCACCTTCGAGAATTATCGGCTCAAACCAACTCCTAATCTGATTCACAACCATATCGTATCTCTTAAATGTCTGACAAATACTTTTAATAAAAGACTTGTACTTTTTACCATATATGACACAGAACACTTCTTCAATTGGTTTGGTAAGCAAAAATAAATAATGTCTAGTATCGATCCATTTTTTTGAGTAATATCTTTGGAAATACTCCGTTTCTTCAATACGATCGCCAATATTACTACAATCACCCATTTTAGTAATTACATAACTTAAACGAGATCCAGACTCTATTTGTTGACCTCTGTTTCTCATTCTTAAAGCTAATTTGACGGGACCAGGTAAATGTGACCGATAAAATTCTTCTTCTGTTTTGACACCTTTTTTAGCCAATTGTTCTGATTTTTCATCTGGATTTTCTTTTAGTTTCGGAACCAAATAATCACCATATCTAATTTTTTTGCTTGTTTTTGCAGAAATTGTGAAATTTTGGATTTCTTTTACGGATTTGGAAATAGTATAGTACTCAAGAGGAACATTTCTGGAATAAAGGATAGCAATCCATGCCAGAAGTTTCTCGAGTAATTCATATTCCGTTTTTTTTTCTAAAAACATCCTTATAATATCTTCATAGATTTGCCGAATGATTTTTGAATTATCCCTTCTTTTTAAAAGAACACCTTTATTGTCTATTTTATTAGACACATTTCCATCTGCATCTGTACTAAAGTACAAGTATCTTTTTTTTGACAGAATAAGATACTTTGAATATACGGAATCTTCGAATTCTAGTTTCATAGGTTCTGGAAAATGTTTACTCACGCCCTCAGAAACGTGTATACAATGATTCCATAATGTTTTCAAATTTGATATATGAGGGAATATGACATAATTACTGTCTGTATCTCCGTAAATAACTTTTCCATGATAATCTTTTGTAATAATGTCGGAGACTTTACAGATGGATTTTCTCCCAACAGCAGTAATACACATGCCACCAGGTAAAAAAGGTAAATATCCCTTTTTAGTTGTCAAAGCTCCGTACATTGAATTACTCGAAACTTTGTACGCGAGTTGTCTATTATTTAAAATAGACCACATTACTGAATTTTTTTCCAAAGATTTCATCTTATTCCTCACACTTTTACGAGCCTGTAATAAATTTCGAATGATCGTTGGTAAAACACCAGCCGGTTCTCTCAACCATCTAAACTTATATATAGTACAGATAACACCAGCATAATCTGTGTCTTCCACAGAATCGTCACAGGTACAATTAATATGTTCCGGCCACTCTACTATATTACACATCGAATCGGGAATTCGGGGATCCAAAACCAATGTCGTGTAATCAATATTGTGACTTATAATAATGCTTGGATATAAACTTGCAAAATCAAATGATACAACATTATCATATATACCAGGTTCAGGCGTAAAAACATATGCACCAGCACAGTAATCTTCTTCTGATGTTTTATATCTACCACTTTCCACCACCAAGTTTTTATCGAAACAATATCGATAAACTTGACTAAAAACTTTTAATTGTTGACCATATAAAAATAAATGAGCTAATGGAACTTGACAAATCTTGGACATCTCTGTAAGTGAATACCAATACTGAAATTTTTCGAAAAGATCCATAACTAAAATACTATCCTTCACACAATATTTACCAACTATACCAAGTGATGTGGAACTTTCTTCTTTTATACCCTTTCTATAACACATAAAAATATCTAAATGTGTAAGAGGATCTTTTTTAGCTCCCAGATATTTTTCGGCTACATAATTAAGTTTATAGCTCTCCAGATTAAAATCTCGCTTGATTAAAGTATGTAAATCAATGGTAATTCTGCCTTGTAAATCGAAAAAATTCATTTCTTGATTAGAGTATGCGGAACTTGACCATTTAATATTTTCTTTTTTGCATTTTTCATATGTATAACCATGTCTCACAAAATCATCGAGTATATAATGTAAACAACACCTTTCATACAAAAAAGGTATGTCAAACTTAAATATATTGTATCCGATCAGAATTTGAGGAGAAATTCTATTGATAAGATCTTTAAATCCCAACAGTAATTTCATTTCGGATTTGAAACGGAGTATTTCGACATCGTCAAGCAACGATTTTTCTTCTGGATCTCCTAAAGTCAACAATATTTTTCTGGTTTCCGTATTTTCGGAACTCAATCTCTTAACAACACAGGAGATCTGAAAAACGACATCTTCTTGATGCTTACCATCTGGTAAGCAATTGGGATCATGAGAATACGACTCAATATCCCAACTCAAAACCAAAGGTCTTGGTATAATACTTTGGTATACATTGTTTTCAATATCATTTAAAGGTGATATATTTTTATATCCAACTGTATACTCAAATTTACAGCTTGATATTTTATCTTCACATAATTTGGGTTTTATAACTTTAAACCAATCTGCTGTCGATATTTTTCTACAGACTGTTAATTGCAACACGGGTGATGCATTTACTTCGTAAAATTCGAGTTCTATTTCCTTTTCGATACCGAATATTTTTTGTTTCTTCTTGACATACCACGTAAATTTTTTTCTTTGTTCGTCCGACACAAAAGAAATAAACATATATGGGTGTAATTCGGAAACTATATCACTATCTATTGTTATACTAAGATTCGAGTAATACAATGGTTTTTTGTACACGATTTCTGCATTTTGAATTCTACAGCTTTTTTTAAAAATATTCAAAAGTCTGGTTTTCATTGTAACATCCCAATGAACACACCTTGGTAATTTAACGTACAAATACGGAGTAAAATTCTTGATACGCAGTAAACATACTTCATTTTCCGGATTAAATGTATATACATGTATTTCTTCCTCTTTTGTATGCCATGAATATGGATATAGAATTATTTCTTGTGACCTGTCTTCAGACATATTTGTTATTATTACTCGATCGTATAATTTAAAATCAATTTTTTTTATTTTTCCAAAAAAAAAATAAAAATAATAAAAATGACGTCACACTTTAACAACGGACATATTGTATTTCTTGAAAGAGAAGATTTCACTGATGATGGAACTTTTAAGCATAACCAAGGTTTAAAACCCATGCTCGTTATGGTCATGGGTAATTTCTGCGGATTTTGCAAAAAGGCTGCTCCAATGTACAAGAAACTGTCAGAGGAAAATCCCAACATAATTTGTGCAACTGTAGTTATCGATGGTAAACCTTCCGAAAAAGAATTGTCCAGTTTAATTTCATCAAAAATTACACCTGTACCTGGTGTTCCCACTTTTTTATTGTTTAAAAATGGAAAATACGTCGCGACTCATTCTGGCGAACGTACCGCGGATTCTCTTAAAGATTTTTGTTCCAAAAATTAAATTATACCTATAACTGGATTTGGAATGGGTACTCCAAAAATTTTTCGCGTTCTGACATCTTTTCCTATCTTCTTTAATATTTTATCTTTATCGTCAGGTGCGACGACACCCACAAATTGCGTATTTGCTTTTATATATTGATTTAGTTTGGAACCTTTATAGTTTGAAAACAACGATTCCACATTCTTTGGAATATTGGAATCGGAATTAAAAATATCCGTTGTATACATATCATAATCTGCATATTGAAGAGTAAACGACATCATTTGTTGAGTTGATTCTAACGCATTTAGATCAGCTGTCAAACAAAGTCGAGAGACATTTGCATTCGTTTCAAACCAACATGATGCATTTGATGAATCTATTATAGCTTCTCTTAAACTCTGCTTCTTTACTAATGTTTGTAACATTCTATGCTGTATATCTTTGTAAAATCCCGAATTTGACTTGTCCTGCGAACGTTTATCTTCTAAATAATGATAAATATTGCAAATTGTCTTTAGAACGTCCCTGTTCGGATGAAAGTTTGGACAATTTCCTGCATATTCATATCCTTTTAACAACTTTATTTCTTGACCATTCACCGCACTCCTATCAAAGTCATATATGATTGGTATATAAGTATTCCTTATGACTAAAACTAGATTACCAAATATAAGTAAATAATCTTTATTATAATATTCCGTATATCCATAAAATTTATTCGACATCAGTATATTACCCCAATGCAGATCATTTTGATTTATTCCATTGGCTGATAGTATCATTGTATTCAAAAATACAAGGAAAATATATCTCATTATTTTTCTCATATCAAACTCTTTCGAAAAATAGTCACTTAAAGTTAACTGATTGATAGCTGGCGTGCAAATATAACCATATGTACAATCGTGCAAATTCAAGACATATTGCTTTTTGTTATACTCGTAATTATATAAATAAGATAAATCAATTTTGGAATTCTTTTCACTTACAGCAATCCTACTCGTATGTTTAAAAATTAAAGCTAATAAATTATATATAAAGTTGCTCTCAAGTTGCTCCTTTGAATTCTTTTTTGATGTAGTCAATATATTTAATAATTGTTTATAAGTCATACTACCTTCTGAATAGAGAGGTAAAATATTTCTCGCATTTTCTTCAACAACCACATCTTTTTTTAAGTACTTGTAAACGTTTTGTTCATGTAATAGTAAAGCAGAATCTTCAGTGTTAAGATAATATTTATCCAGGTTTAATTGTATCACAAATATTTTAATTATAAAATATTTTCCATCACTTTTTTTTCTTACTTTCCATATATCTGTTGGAGATGCAGAGTTCGCTGAATAACCCTCTATGAATTCGAAATCATTCATTTATTTAAAATTGAAAAAAAAAAACAAAAAGACTTTTTGTTTACAAATCTTCCTTTTCCATGGATAATAATGATGACAACTGGGATCATCCAGTTTTCCAAATCTATCGAGACAAATTAGAAGAAGAAAATAAGTTTATTGAGAATCCTATTCTTGAGATCGAAGAAGGAGTTATAGAATGTAAAAAATGCAAAAGTAAAAGAACATTCTCTTTTCAAAAACAAGTTAGAGCATCGGATGAAGGATTTAGTCTCTTTGTAAGTTGTGTTGATTGTAATCTTAACTGGGTTGAAAATTAAATAATTAAATAAACTCCCAATTTTAACTTGAATCCATTTTTTGATATCACAGTTTCAAATGATATACGGTTTTAATTTTTGAAAAGAAATATATCTCAAAAATTCAACTGATGTTGATGCTCCAACTATATATGGAGCATGTTTTGGATCAGCATTATATGCCTCTAACCATCTACCTGCGCATATACACCATTTATCTCCAGATTTTAATCCTGGAAATCCATCCCTTGGAGTTGATAGATCATTTCCCCTCAATTTAGTGAATTTTAAGAAAGAGTCCGTCATGACAGCACATACAATATGTGCTCCTGAATCATTTGGAAAATATGCACATTTACCTGTTCTACTGTAACCTGTAACTTTATCTGTATTACAATTTTGAAGTGAAGTTCTTGTCAGATTTTTCATATCTTTATTATATAGTGATTTTTATCCGAAAATTGTTTTTTTAACAACAAACAAGTATGTCAGAAGAAGCCAAGTTGGATCAAATTATTTACGAATCTATTAATACGGAGTATGGTTACGGAATGTATGAAAACTTTAAAGTACAAGCCAAGGAAAAAAAGAATGAGTAAACTCTCATCGCCGATTTGTAGAGGCTTTGAACTCTCACGTTTGCACGTGGCTGGTTTAGAGTTTTTTTTGTTTTTTTTTTGGGTTTTGTGGTGCTTGTTTTAAATCTTTAATCTTGGAGGAACATATGAAGAGTATCTGGAAGAAGTGTCTGTCTAACTCTACACGGATGCATTCCAATATCAATAATACTCTCGTGAACCAATTGCATCTTCATATGTGTTTTCTGCATCACTTCCACATTCTTTTCTTTTCTACAAGCTTCGTTCTGAATTCTAACTGTACAATGCAAACAAACTCTGCTCCTTAATTCGCGACCATGTATATCACACCATACATTATGACAATACATACAAAATACCTTATAGGTTCTTCTACTTAGTCTCGGCATTAACATTGGCAATACGTCTTCATTTTCTATCTGAAAATCATCTTCAGATTTAGTCTCAATTTCGACTCTCGGGGTGGCAATAATTTCTAGAATATACTTCAAATACTTCAACATTGATAGCTTGAGAATTCCATTATACAATTAACAAAATTTCAATTTATAAAATTATAACAAGTTTATTAGTTCCGCTTTTCTCAATTTTGAGTATCCTCTCAAACCTCTTTGTCTGCATAGTTCTCGAAGTTCTGGAACACTTAATCTTTCCAACTGTACTGCATCTACCGATGTCTCTGTCCTTCGGACTGTTTGCTGCTGTTTCACTTGTTGAAATTGTATTTGTTCCACGGGGTAAGGTGATTCCGTTGGCTCATTACATATCTTTATTTCCATTTGTTCCACTGTCAGTTCTATATCTTCTTCTCTACTCATTATTTCTTTACTTTCTTCGTATGGTTGCATCTTCTCAGATTGGATCTCCTTTACTCTCTCAATGAAAGTTGTCTCCGTAATTCCAATCAGTCTGAATGAATTTCTCATAACTTCTATTTTCTTTCCCATTTTCCTCCTTGCTGCATTCCATAGTTCCACTGGATTTGGTTGATAGGGTAAATCCAGAATAACTCGAAGATCTGGGTACTGCTCCCTTTTGGATTTTAAAAGTATGTCCAAACTTCTCTTCTGTGCTCTCATTACATAGTAGGGAAGAGGAGTCCTCTCATTAGGAGCATTTACGAGACGTACAATAATCAAGTGTTCATTCTGTGAACAAACAACTCTAGATAATGGTACTCTCTCTTTAGAGACTTCGCCTACTCTGTCTATCACATTAACAATATTAGAGTTGGCAACATCCAGTTTACCGTTCATATCTTGGTTAAGAACTAAAAGCTCCTCAATACGTTCCTTTTGTTCGTCCATCTTCCTATTTTGTTCGTCCAGTTTTCTATGCAGATCATCGATTGTTAGCTGTTGAATTCCAAGTTTTCTTTCTTGTTCTTTCAGATGAATTCTGTACTCCATTACAATATATCCATTAATGATTCTAGAAACCTTGATACCAAATTTTGGAGACACCCACGAAGCCACGTGAGGAACCAAATCGGGATGTAAGTATGTTCCTCTAAGATGATTCGGAAGTCCTTCTGGTTGAGTTATAATTCCGTCCCTTGGAATTCCAAGGGACGAAGCCAAGTGATCAACAAGCTCTTTCGCATTTTTGTTTTGTTTCCAATTGAAAAAGCTCTTCTCACCCAATTCACAAAGTTTGGTAACGTTAATATAACCATCCTTTTTACGAATAATCACTCTGAACTCTCCATACATTCCATAGCCATATTCGGAGTTGATATTTTCATATATAATTTCGGTTAATTTGACTTCTTCTGACATTTTAGATGATTACTTGCTTTTTTTTGTATATGTATATACAAAAAAAAGCAAGTAATCAATTTACTTTATTTAAGAATTCCACGTGTATTTCCAGTTTGTTACAGTGATGACATATCATCACTTCCTCTAAAATTTCGTTATAGAACATACTAATATTTTAAAAACGCACTCTTCGAGTAAATACAACAACAATACAGTATCCATAGGATCTTAAGACCACTTGGCCACATAATCTAATTGTTAATAACATTTGCAGTGTTCTTCGCAGATTCTTCGACTGCATCTTGAAATAATAATTCATAATCCATAATATCCTCAAAATGGATTTCTTTAATAAAAACCCTTATATTTAATTCGTAACTTGAAGTCCAACTATACCAGTCGTGGAGATAATAGGGTTTGTTTAAACATATTCTATCCCAGTCTTTTAATTGTAAAAAATTTGGTGAACCGTAAAATGGCATAAAACACAATGTATTACTATATGTATCTGTCCAAGTTATTGTTTTTGGTTCATTATTTTGGAGTACAATTGATAATGGAGAATCAGTTCTTATCAAACCACTTTTTCCAACTCTGAGTAATTCTGCATGCATATTGCATGGACTACTAAAAACTTCTATTGGGTTTTCACAATAAATAAAATCAAATGATTGATTTGGAAAAGGTAATCGTTGTAATACATTCTTATCATAAAACTGTTCGGTGTACTGAACTGATGGAAGATTCACTAGAGTTCTCGATAGACTTAGCACTTTTGGAATGTTTCTGGATTTCATTTGTTTTTTAATATATGTTTCGACTAATCTCTGACTGTATGTTAGTACCATATTTATAATAGAGTCACTTCCTTTAATAAAATTCTGTCTGAAAGTTGCAATATAAACTGTACATACTATTACCTTTACTATCTATAAAATGATACGGATCAGCTAATTGAGCTGTGTATTGATCATACGAATACATCACATTATTATTGTGTATTTTATCTTTGTTTTTATTATAATCAATAACTATGATCGAATTTTTATATATACAAAGGATAATAAGTTTCAAAGCGTTACCATAGGTTGCTGCCAAAAAATTTGGAATATTATTAAAGTCTGAAAAATTAAATATTTGCTTGTTGCAGTTCATAAACATCGCACTAAAATTTTCTTCCGACAATACAAAAGAAATATAGTATGGTATAAAACCAGTGATAGGTTTCTGAATTCCCAACAATGTCAAATCGTAAACAAAATAAACTCGGCTTCCTTTTGAATCACATGGATACAAATTATTCCCATCCTGTGATCTACAAAAATGATATGAGACTTTCGGTAAAAATAATTCTTTGGACAAAATCGGTTTAAACTGTGCAATTAATAATCCTTCATCCAACTTTTGCGAGATTTCATAAGTATTTCCTGTTAATACTGATCTATATATTTTTTCTGAAGCTTCAAAATTGTCCGTTTTTGAATCAATAACCATTTCTATCTTATTTAATTTTTTAAATGTTTCTTCGCTTATAGCACCCACAAAAACTTGGGTATTACTTTGTGGTGGATTCATGTATATAGATACTAAAATCTCGTTTTTCTCATTGCAAATTGCTGTTTCTCCAAAAAATGGATCCACATTTGTAGCCGTACATGTTCTATATTTTGAAAAATCACCAAAATCTAACAATGTATTAAATGCATAAAATATTTTTTGATCTGGGTGCCATCCTATATACTTATATATTTTTATAATGTCAAACAATGTATCTTGTAAATTACTCGTGTCTGTAACATTTTCTAATTTTAAAAATTCCGTAGGTATAACTTCTATAAGTTGTTTTTCTAAATCCTCTTTCGTAATTCCATTCATAAATTGTATTATATCTATATATGGAGGAGGTAGAAATATTTCGGTACCAAAAGTATGAATGATTGGTAGACGATTTTTTAATTCCGTTGGTTTAACTGGATCACTAGGAGTATCTCTTTCATCTTGATTAGCACCAGTTTTACTTTTTTTCCCGAATATGAGAAACAATAAAAGGAGTAGTAAAAGAATAAGTGATATTAATAAAAGTATTTTCATTATTTATTCTTTAAAAACATTTATTATTTATTATTTCAAAATAAATGTCCTCTCCAAGGTTTACTATTTTAAATCAAAATGTCTTCAGTATTTCTTATGACTTCTCTGTATTGCAACCAAATGATGCCTCTATTATATTCAATCTTTTCCAAGTATTTTTTATGCAATATAGAGATTCCCAATGGATTTACGATCTTACAAAAATACCCGATTTAAATACCGATGATAGAAATAATGCGATTTTTTGCTATAATGCACGTACAGGTCGACTTATCGTACCTTATCAAAGTGTGTTTATGACAAAACCACTCGACTCTTCTCCAACCCCCGAACCAACTGCACAAGTTTTTGATTATACTTCTTTTAATATTATACCTAATACGAACACAGTACAACTTGGATTCGTTTGTACTGGGATAAATGATCCCAATTTTTCGCGATCTTCCGATTTTCGGATGATAACAAATAATGGATTAAATCTTATAAGAAGTAATTTGGATAAAACTGGTATAGGGTCTATTATTATGTCGAATGAAATTACAGGTTTAAATGTGACAGTAAACGTAAACAATGTACAGTTTATACCACCAAACGGATCTATGAAACCATCGGATAAGAATATGTTCGGATGTGAGACATTCAATATGATTAATCTGAATAGCCCATTACTCTACATCGATAAAGCAAGAGAATTTTTTTATGTATCTCTTAATCCGATCGATTGGGCGAATTCTTTCGACAAGAATGGAGTTAATAATTTCAAAAATTTTGTTTCTAAATATGCCGTTTTTTTTGTTTGCGATCCCAAAGTAGGATGTATTCAGAAAACTGTTTCTAATGACAATGACAAATTATTCCTTTCTGTTACAGATTGTCAGCAAAATTGTTTATGGACTTGTGCAGGTGGCACTTGTGTCCATAGTCCTTACTGTACACAGGATGACATTGGAAAACGGTACTGTTTTACGAGTCAACAGGATTGTACGGATGCTCTTAGTGGTGGTAAATGCAAGACTTACTCTTGTACATCAGGAAAAGATAGCTGCGATGAAGACAGTAAGTGTACTGTCCTGGACTTGAAGAATACCAAGACAGGTCAGAAAACATGTTACCTGGATCAGGGAAAGTGTAATACCCAAGAAAACTGTTACTTGTGGACTTGTGCAGGTGGGACTTGTATCCAAAGTGCTGACTGTAAACAGGACGATATTGCAAAGGGTTACTGTTTTACGAGTCAACAGGATTGTACGGATGCTCTTAGTGGTGGTAAATGCAAGACTTACTCTTGTACATCAGGAAAAGATAGCTGCGATGAAGACAGTAAGTGTACTGTCCTGGACTTAAAGAATACCACGGCAGG
>Ga0214923_10006125_pt1 | contig 13656 bp, 12 predicted proteins | sample LL1510_MetaG_FD_177993 | JGI IMG/M metagenome (GOLD analysis project Ga0214923, IMG submission 177993) | Freshwater microbial communities from Lake Lanier, Atlanta, Georgia, United States - LL-1510 | ecosystem: Environmental > Aquatic > Freshwater > Lake | place: USA: Georgia | collected... | reverse complement strand
CAAAGAAAGCCGAAGGCTCGCCCGTAGAAGCCGCACCCATAGACGCCCTCTCAGATTTTTTTACCTTCTTTCAAAGAAAGCCGAAGGCTCGCCCGTAGAAGCCGCACCCATAGACGCCCTCTCAGATTTTTTTACCTTCTTTCAAAGAAAGCCGAAGGCTCGCCCGTAGAAGCCGCACCCATAGACGCCCTCTCAGATTTTTTTACCTTCTTTCAAAGAGGTCCGGGGGAGCTCGCGCCCATAGAAGCAAAGAAAGCCGCGCCCGTAGAAGCCGCACCCGCCCTCAAGCCGAAGGCTCGCCCGAAGACGCCTTACAAGCGCCATTTTTTTTTTCTCCTCTCTCTGGTATGGAACGGGTGCTTGTCTTGTGCCAGCGAAGGGCGAGCGGGACCGACGAGTCGGTGCACCCGACGGTCGCGCACCTAGGCCGCTACGTCGACGCCCTCTTCCCCGCGACCGTCGAGTACCTGACGAGCGGCACGCAGGGCGACTACGAGGCGGACTACAAGTTCAAACTCGACTATGCCAAGAAAGTGAGCGACAACCCGGACGCGAAGGCGTTCGTCCGGGCCCACAAGGGCGAGTACTCGCTGGTCGTCCTCAACACCTGTCCGTTCATGTTTACCAAGTTCGACCTGGTCCACCAACTCTTGAAGAGCGGCGGCGTCATGGTCGTCAAAATGTTCGAACCGCACAACGAGACGGGGGAGGTCCCGCCCGAGACCCGCCTCCGGATGCTCGACGACCTCGACCGAATCGACCGAACCAAGGATTTGGAAAAGTTCTTCGTCCAAGACACCAGCGGGCGGTTCGGGGCGTTCGCCTTCAAAGCCCGCCGAAAACGAAAGAGGACGAAACGGAGTTCTAAATCCGAGGGAACGCAAAAAAAATGAGACGTCCGTGAAGTAGGGCTACGGGCGAGCCTTCGGCTTCTTTCAAAACCGAGAAAAATTTCTCGGTCGTTTATATGGACAGGGAACGCTCCAGATCCAGATCGCCTCGGCGGGAACGCTCCAGATCCAGATCGCCTCGGCGGGAACGCTCCAGGTCGCCTAAGTACAGCCGCGAGTTTCTTCAGCAATATACCCCAGGCCCCTATTACCAGGGGGACATGGGCACGTGTTTACGGTTTGCCATAGCGAGGCTTTTAGGTAGGGCATTTATGGTATGTTTCGATTTGTTCGGGTTGGTCGGTCAGACGGTCATCGCCGATCCGACGGCCGAACCGACCGTGTTAGCGCATCTAACGCCGGAATGTATAACCGTCGAAAACTTCGGTCACCGCTACTTGCGGACCCTGCTTGATTATTTCTTCCTGCACTTGCATTTGTACAACGACAGGGAGGGCCGTCGTTCGTTTGAAGGACACACTTTCCATGGGTTTATGGATCCGCCTGTATCCATGTTGTTCCAAGGACATGGAGGAGGTATGACCGCCCGTTTACAAGCGTTACTTACAGCGTCAAGCCAAATTGTGGATTTATGCTTAATAAATATGCCCGTAACCGAAGAATCCATAGCGGACACCAATACTTATTTGCAACGTGGGTTTTCGGTCGCCTTTCTTACGGATAATCATGCAAGAGTTTGCACGGGCATCGACGCCAACGGATACCGATGCGTAAGTGCATGGGGGAATCATGAACGAGCCATCGAGTACATCAAGGACCTCAAGCAATCGTTCAAGGACAAGAAGTTTATTGAATCAATAACGTTTGTCCGTCCGACGTTGGATCACGCTGCGCATGTAGCTCCCCGTCCAGAATGGCCGACGAAGTGGGAAGCGCTTGAGGACACTGATTCTGGGGCGAGCTCCTTGGGCGCATGTCTCGTTGAGATACAACAACGAGCAGGGCCTCGTATTAAAGGATTGGCGATGGATCTCATCGAATTTTCGAGAAGCATGCCATCGAGCCGCTGCTCCGTCGTCCGCCCCGTCCCCGTCCGCCCCGTCCCCGCCCCCGTCCGCCCATTGGGCGGACACAGTAGGAAACCGCTGTTGCCAATGTTGCGGGCATTTTTAATCTACGTCTATAAGTTTAGTTCTGATGAAATGGCGGCGTTTGAATCGTTTATAGAAGACGAGACCGCAAAGCATGGGAGTATTACTCCAGAGTTATTTGGTAAGTATAATATGTATCATGCAACAAAACAATGGGTAGCGAACATGCCAGCATACAGAAATCCGCAGTTGCCGCTCGCCGTTAGAAACATGATCATACATGCCATCAACGTTATCATGGCCGACCTGGTAGAAGGACCCAAGGAGGATTTAAGGTTTGCCCGGTTGCCGAAACTTACTCCGCCAGTTTATCGGATAAACGTAGAGAATTTACTGGATTGGCTCAAGGCTAATCCCCACAACGTCAACGCTGAGGCGGTCCGGAATGTATTAAAGTCACCGAAGTTCGGCGGAACTCGCCGACGGCTCAGGTTTCGTTCAAGGAAGACGAAGGCAAGGAAGACGAAGGCTCGCCCGTAGAAGCCGCCTCAAATTTTTACTTCTTTCAAAGACCCTGCCGTATTAACCCCCGAGAGTACCCTACTAGGCTTAACATCCAACAGTACCATGGGAGACTTTGCATCGGCTATTGTTAAAACTGTTGACACGGCCAATCATGAAGTCCGAATACGACCTTATTTAGAAAACGAATTGTTACACCTTGTTATGTTTCAACATGGGGACGTTGGATTAAGGCTGATTTTCCCGACGCAATCATGCCCTGTTGAGTGGACGGACCCAGGCATGATCAACTTTAAACTTGCTGTGGTTGGTGGCAAACGGCGCTCGTCTCGAAAGCGAAAAGGTCGACAACGGAATAGCCGACGATAGCATCCCGGAAGAAAATTTTGAGATTCTTAAATTCTTTTCGATGTTTACAACCCTCCAAAGAATGGCCCGCCAATATGAGGAATCATGCGAACGTCTGACATCCATCCTCAAGGGAAAGCAGGAACTGATCGAGAAGCAGCGGGAATTGCTCGTTGAGCAACAGCAACTCCTCGAGGAGCAGCATGAGTGGTTGTACGGCGAGTCTGCCGACACCAAGCGGAACGCGGATTATTTCTTGCGCAATTATTTTCACTTGAAAAAGGAGAATGAAGAGTTGAAGAGAGAGAACCAAGAATTGAAGAGAGAGAACCAAGAATTGAAGGCTCGCCCGTAGACGCCCAGATTTCAAAGAAGCCGAAGGCCCGTAGAAATAGACGCCCAGATTTCAAAGAAGCCGCGCCCATACTGCACTTTTCTTTGAAATTCGAGACAAAAAATTTGAGAGTAAGCCTCACAACCCAAAAATGAAGTATTCCGACCGTACCAAGTATCCGAAACTATTCAAGCAATGTTATTGGGGCATGTTCACTGCGGCGGACCCCGTCCGCCCCGAGCGCGCCCAGGAGCCAGACAAGGCAATCGTCGCTGCTCGGAACAGATTCGTTGAAGAGTACAAAATCGTTGCTTATCCTAAGATGAACCTCGACCGTGTCAGATTGGACCAACTCGACCATCAGGAGTTTTGGGAAGACGACCAGGGGCGCATTGTTCATCTATTCAGCCACCACCCTACCCTGGGCGTACCCCCCGAGTTTCGTGTTATTTACTCTCTTTACTCGCAGTCTCAAGTAACTGGTCTAAGAATTGTCGAAACCTTGCGGTCGAAGCGGAAGCTCCTGAAGGCGGTGTTCAAGAAGGTTCCAGAGGAGGTCGCATTGATTATTAACTTGTTTATCACGGGGGCGAGGAAGAGGCCGCGCTATGCTTAAACTTGTGCATATTTATCTCGTCCTCTCAGAGTAAGCCGCTCTCAATTTTTTCCGCGTTCGTAAAATTTGGCGTTTTCGAGTTCGCTTCCCACCCGACTGGATGATCGCCTGGATCTCCCGGACCTTCTCCGCCTTGGCTGGGTCTTCATGATGATCGCTTAACCATTCCAACACGAACGCCAAGTTGTTCTCCGAGGCGTTAAAGCCCAACTTGTCCCACCTATCCTTAGTGAACCCAGTGTGAGGGTCAAGCATCATTTCGTTGAGGGTTAGGTTGATCGCATGAAAAAAGGCCTTATCAATAGAAGGCATCCCCGTCGGGTTCCATTCACCGCGCAAGTACCGCTGTTGAAATTCAGCCAACTTCGTGGAGGTAATAGGCTGCGTTTTTTCTTCCGTTTTTATGTAATGCTCGACCGCTTCCATTTGCGTGGGTCTGAACGAATAGCCTAGTTTTAAGATTTTCCGCACGACCGCCAATGGCGGGTCATGCGCCAGGAAGGATTCGCGCGATCCGGACGTGAGGGGGCGGAGTCGGCACCGACGCGACTCACTGGGAACCGCCGCATTGGACTCACTGGGAACCGCCGCATTGGCCAACGCTGCGAGATGTTCGTGTCCGCGTGTGTGCGCCAGCACCTCTTGTAATTCGGCGTCCGTTTTCGGGATAATGTATTGTTTGGTAGAGAACGGGCACATGGTGGTTATATTTACAACTTCGCAAGTTAATGTACCCAATTGAAAAGGCTTTTTGATATCCTCAATATAAAAGGTGTGGAGGTCGCTATTCCATACATTATGACAGGTGTATCGTTCACCTTCGAAGGCCGTGCAGACGACGGCATGGGCGCACGACAACTTAAAGACCACCGAAAACCCATTCCGCAAGTAAACGCGGGCCAGTTCGATGCTAGCATCGTTAAATGTCCAGGTGCGGGGTTCAATCCTCCCAATGTGGGATGATGCAGTAAGGTAGCTTTGTAATCCTGCCCCCCCTTCTTCAAATATCGTCTGCACACTGGGGCGTTCAAAATTAAAGTCAGATAGACGACTGAACCTATCGGCGAATTCTCTAATCGGTCGACCTTGCAACACCTCCGCGTGGTTAACCCGATCAAAGTACAAGAACACCTGCAAAAAGTAATAATCGAGCAAGGTCCGAAATGCGGCATTGCCGAAGCGATCGGTGGTAATACACTCTGGTCGGTCATACGCGAGCAACACTGGCGACGCCAATGGGACCCGAGTCGGGACTTGTGCCTCCTGTGTTGAGCTGTAAAAGGTCGTCATATGGGCCGTTGTTAAGGCCAAAGCCCATGCATAGTTCTCACACACGCCCTGCGTACACTGGTCATATCGGTGAGGGCGCACATTTAAATCGCGCATGCGCCGAGGCGATCTGGAGCGTTCCCGCCGAGGCGAGCGTTCCCGCCGAGGCGACCCGGAGCGTTCCATGATATAAACCTACAAAAAATTTACCTTTTTTTGAGCTTGTACATGAACGCGAGGTCATCGCCCCGCCTAATCAATTCTTCTTCATACAGGAACTGTTGGTTGAGGAGTTTCAACTTGGCCTCTTTCGGCGCCGCATACATCTCCCGGTGGATGTCCTTTACCCTTCTTTTTAGCTCGGCCAGTTTCAGTTGGGCCAAGTTAGTTGGCATGTCCAGGGTCAGGTCCAGGACATAGGGCTCACTTGCGCGCGGCGAGCTCGACCGACTTGCGCGCGGCGTGCTCCCCGCGGGAGGAAGATCGAGGTACTGCCCGAGTTGGAGCTCGTCGCCCCTCACCACTTTTTCATCCCCCTGATCGGGATATTGAACTTTGTATTGCATCTTATGTATACCGTCGTCCAGTTGTTCGCGCACGTAACACGGGGTCATTTTGTTGTCTTCGACGTGGAAGACCTTCATGCCCACGGGAAAGACCTCATCTGGTTGCCAGTCGTAGGGGGGCCATTCTTCGTAGGGGGATTCTTCGTAGGGGGGCCATTCTTCGTAGGGGGATTCTTCGTACGACCACTCCGGGGAAGTGGCCGCTCGCGGGGAATTCGCACGCGGGGAAGGCGCCGCCCGCGGGGAAGGTTCGCGAATCGTTCTCGGGGAATTCGCTCGCGGGGAATTCGCTCGCGGGGAAGGCGCCGCCCGCGGGGAAGGTTCGCGAATCGTTCTCGGGGAATTCGCTCGCGGGGAATTCGCTCGCGGGGAAGGCGCCGCCCGCGGGGAAGGTTCGCGAATCGTTCTCGGGGAATGCACGCGAGACACGCGCGGGGAAGGTTCGCGAATCGTTCTCGGGGAATGCACGCGAGACACGCGCGGGGAAGGAATATAATGTTTAGCCTTGATTTTCCCGTTGTTTTTGTAGCGCTCATAATCCGCCACCGACACATCTTCCGGTCGGAAATGACTCGACGACGACAGACCCGCTCTGCTCTTCTTAGTTTGCGACATAATATATACTCACCTAAAATAAATTCATCGGCGCGATCGGCGCGATCGGCGCGATCGGCGTCGACCGCCTGCAGTGGAGTATTCCCATGGGAATAATTTACGACCATCAACATCATGATGGTTGGGTAAACACTGTCGAGTGTATTCAGTAGGGCAATTTCCAGAATCATCAGGTTCTTTCTTATCATTCGGGTCTCTTTCCGACACACACGTTATAGCCTTGTCGTCATCGCAAACATTAACACACATTCGGGTGTATCCTTTTTTGCAAATTCCAAATTGACTAGGCTTTATCAAGTGTGTGCGGCGATCGCAAATCCCCCCCCCGCCTGTTTTTTCTTGTGCGGCTCATATAGATTTCCCCGTATATTTTTTTTTTGAAAGGGTTAGGGTATGAAGCACTTGACGGCGCTGCTTGTGATCGTCCTGGTCGGCTGCATCCTCTACCAACAAAAGGAAATGTTCGACGTGCTGCGCGACCCGTACGTGCCCCCCTTGAAGGACGTCCCCGTCAACGTGCCGACGCGGGGCGCGCCGCCGGACTACGGGCAGGTCGGGCTGCTGACCCGCGGCGACACCATCCTGCCGCTGCTCGGGCGGCGCCTCTGGGCCGACAAGTGGCAGTACTACGCCATCTCCAACACGGGCGTGGTCAACACCAAGCTGCCCCTCCGCTTCAAGGGGCGGAGCTGCACGGACGAGTACGGGTGCGCCGAGCTCTCGACGGGGGACAGCGTCTACGCCGAGGGGTACCAACAGTCCTTCGGCGTGACCCTCTACGAGACCGCGCGCCTGCAGTACCTCCCCTACGTCTGATTCGACCCCCAACTGCGACAAGCGGCAACATTTGAGCATAAGCGGGACCTAATTTCTTCCGCGCATCCACCTGATCCTCCTCCTGTTTCTTCCGCGCATCCACCTGATCCTTCTCCTGTTGCCTCTTCTTAAGAAACTCTTCGCGGTCCTTTTTTGCCTGTTGCTTCACTTCCAGGTCTTCGGACAGTTTATTGAGAAAAGTTTCGCGTAAGGGGGCCTCTCGGTTCAACTTGTCCAACTCAGCCTTCTGCTTAGCCTTCTGCAGAAGCATCAGTTCCCCCGGAGTCATCTGAGCCAGCTTCTTTTCGAACAATGCGGCCTCACGCTTACGAGCCTGCTCCAGTTCGAGCGATGCGGCCTCACGCTTACGAGCCTGATCCCATTCAAAGTTCCGTTGAAAATTCTCCGGTACAAAGTACCGTTCCAAATTCTCCTTCTTCGCATGGTCAACACGCTCCTTCTCCCGAGCCGCCTCATGTGCAATACGCGGCGCATCCTTCTTCGCCTGTTCAATACGCTTCACCTTCTCGTATTCCATCTCCGCCGTGCGCCGCTCGCTAGCCACGGAATTTAGATCGGCATCCGACATGTTACTCGCCTCCCGCATCCGACGAACCGCAATTAATTCTAATGCTAACCCAATAAAGGTGTGGTTGATGCAATTGCGGCGAGACGTCAACATGTCGCCGCGAACTCCCTGATAAAAATTGTGGTAAAAGTTTTCGTCGATTAAACCACTGCCAAAACTGTCCGTGTTTACTTTGTTTTCCCCCGCAGAAGGGGTTCGGCATCCGTCGCACGTTTCACACGTTTTGTTGATTTCATGGCTGCATGGAAGCATTATTATGGGGGGGCGGGGACCATCCTCGCTGATGTCGGACATGGTGTCCAATAGGATTTTAAGTGTTTCGTGGGTACGGACAAGGTCCGACACAAAGGCATAATCCGGCATCGAATTCAGTAGGTCTTCCAGTGCGTGACCTGCGGCCACGGCCTGGTGCTTTCCAACATCGGTCAAATGGGTGTTGTAGGCTGTTAGTGATCCCCAATATTTCGATGCTCCACTCTTCGAGTTGTGTTCGGCTTGTCCGTGGCGTACGATATAAAAATTGTACTCGACTCCCGGTTTGATGACTCCACGGTCAAACCCAAAATCTCTGGTTATTTTAAGGCCGCGCAAGATTTCACTAGAATCATTCATTACCACAACGGGGAAAGCGATCGTCCGACATTTGATGCTTCCGTCGTCGTTGTTCACAATGATCGGCGTTTCTGGAGAACCCTTCGTAGTGTAATAAACATAATCCGGTTTTTGTTCGTCTAGTTCTCCGTCATGGATTAATTCTACCGTGAGGGTGAGGTCTGGCTGTGATAAATCTATTTTGCCCCCCGTTATTTTTGTGCGCGTCAGTGTGAGTTTCAGCACGGAGCAGTTCATAAAGCGGATTTTCTGTCGCTTTCCGTTGACGTCAACGGTTTGCTCTCCAAAGAGGTGTTTATTAAAGCAGGTTTCCCGATGTTGGTGCACCACAGCAACAATGTTCACCTCCTTGTTCATACAACTATAGAGATAAAATTCGGAAACACATCCCTAAAAATGTTCGCCGTCTGCGGGTTGTGGGGTGGCGTCGACGCCTCGGCGCCGAGCTCTTCGTGGACTACAACACGCTGACGTTCACGCCCGTGCAGCGCTTCCCGCTCGGGCGGCTGAAGAAGAACAAGTACGCCTCCATGTACGTCGACGGGCAGGTGGCCAAGATCCTCTGGTCGGACAAGGTCCAATACGAGGTGCAGACGGACTTTTTCCCGCGCATCCTCCTGCCCGCGGTCGAGCGCACGCCGCGCCTGACCGTGACCTACGCGCTGGAGGAGCCGCACCTGACGGTCGTGGACCGCGGGCACAAGTACACCTTCCGCCGCGACGTGCCGCGGCCCGCGCCCGACCACCTGCTTAAAATTTTCATGACCCAACTCTTCTTTGATTTCGTGATCCGCGAGATTTACAAGTTGAGCTTTGACAACAGGAATTTGTAATTTGCGATCCGATGCGAATTTATTGAACGCTTTAAATGCGGCGCGAAGCCTCGCCCGGAGAACCTTTTTTTCCTTTTTCAAGACTGGACAGAAGTCTTAAAAAAACTTGATCTCTTCAACGAAGGGCCTCGCCCGGAGCTCTCTAGCCGTGTAACTTTAAAGCCCTTAGAAGCTGAGGGTCACGAGGCACCGCCCCGCGGCGGGGGCGATGTGCACCATCGGCGGGCGGGCGAAGCCGCTGGAGGCGTCCGCGGTCGCCGTCACGGGCGAGGTGATGGCGTCGGTGTTCATCGACGCGTAGACGAACCGGACCAGCAGGGTCCGGAGGTTCTGCAGGGTGATGACCGCCTCGGTGACGACGGTGTGGGCGAACCGTCCCCGCCGCCGCTTGGCGATGATGACGGTGTTGGTGGTCGAAATGTTGCCCACGGGGCGCCTTCCGTTGAGGAGGCGCGCGCTCGCGCGGTAGACGGCCCGGGTGGCCGTGTTCTCGACGTTCACGCGGGAGGCGTTCAGCTCCGCCAACGAGTAGGCGAAGGTCAGGGTGGTCAACAAGCCGACGGAGGAGCCCTGCGCGACGTAGACCGTGCTGCCGTAGAAGAGGAGCCCTGCCATGGGGACCGCCATGTTCTCGTTCACCGCAAGTACCCTCCCGTTGGCCAGATTGATGATCTGGCTGCTCACCGAGTTGTCGGCGGGGTCCACCGGGTTGTTGGTGACGTAGATCTTGTCGCCGCTCGCCGCGATCCCATAGGGGAAGTTCAGGTCGGACGCCACCGTGCTGAAGGTCATATCCTTAAGCCACTTGCGCACCACCGACCCTGCCGCCCCCGTCGCGCCCTGGTTGACCACGTAGAGGTACGCGTCGGTCGGGTCGTTGGACTGGGCCGACGCCGCCTTCACGAGCAGGCCCGCGGGCTTGTTCATCCCCGACATGAAGGTCGATTTTACCAGGGTGCTAATGGCGATCGTTACGACGGTGTTGTCGCCCGAGTTGGCCACGAAGAGGTCGCCGCCGTAGAAGGCGAGCCCGCACGGCGAACTCAACCCGCTGGCCCAGGTGGTCTTTATCTTGGTGGTGAGGTTGATCCGCGCGATGGTGTTGTCCCCCCTGTTGGCGACGTACAAGAAGCCGTTGTAGATGCAGAGCCCGCACGGCTCGTCGAGGTTGGTGGCCCAGTTGTCTTCCGACGCGACGACGACTAACGGGTCCGTGATATTGTTCACCGTGAGACGGGTGATGGTGTTGTTGCCCGAGTTCGACACGTAGACGTGGTCGCCGTTGACGGCAAAGAACTCGGCGCCGTGAAAGGCGAGGGGGAAACCGTTTTCGTCTTTCCAGGGGGAGGTCGCGGACATTATGTAAATTTGTCGTTAGATAATAAAATTTAATGGCCACAAAAAACGAAATGGCCCGCGCCGACGCCTTCGCCCTGGCGCACCGCATCACGGACGAGCGCGTGCTGGACTTTTACGACGAGCACCCGCACGTGGACTTCCAAGAGGTCAACCTGCGCGCGGTCCAGCTGCTGCAGGGGGTGGCGGGCAAGGAGGTCGAGTCCGACGTGGCGCGGGCCCTGCGCGAGCTGCGCCAGCGGGTCGACGACGGCGTGACCGACGCGGTTCGGCGGGTGAGCGCCGAGGGCAGCGAGCGCACGGCCCTGGCGTGCGTGGAGCGGCTGGCGCTGCTGCTCCCCAAAGCGAACGAGGAGGCGCAGGCGAAGATCCAGGCGCACCTCGCGCTCGTGCAGGCGGCGCTGCAGCGCGACATGTTGTTGTTGAAGGACGACGCCAAGCTGCACGCGTTGGAGGCCAAGGTCGGCGACGTCAAGGAGGAGCAGGTGCGGGCGAGGGCGGGGGCCGACCGCGTCTCCGGGCTGGTGGAGGACTTTCTGCAGAAGCAGGGGGTCTCGCAGTTCAAGGGCGCCGCGTCGGAGGCGCTCCTGGAGGAGACCCTCTCGGCCCTCTTCCCGACCGCGTCGGTCATCAAGACCACGGGCCACACGGGCTGCGGCGACTTCAAGCTGGAGCGCGCGGGCCTGCCGCTCATCATGGTGGAGAACAAGAACTACGTGGAGAACGTCAAGAACACGGAGGTGCAAAAGTTCCTGCGCGACGCGACGGCCCTGCAGTGCAGCTCGATCCTCCTCTCGCAAAAGTCGGGCATCGTCGGCAAGCGCGACTTCGAGATCGAGGTCAACAACGGGCGCGTGCTCGTGTACGTGCACCACGCGACGGCGGCGAAGATCACAGCGGCGGTGGCGATCGTCGACACGCTGGAGGCGCGCCTGGCCAACCTCTCGGCCTCGGAGCACACCGAGGGCGAGTTCCTGCCGAAGGAGGTGCTGGACACGATCAACGCCGAGGTGCAGGCCTTTGTGCAGAAGAAGAACGCGCTGGTCACGTCCATCAAGGAGACGTGCAAGCGCACGGTGGCCCAGGTGGAGGAGCTGCACCTGCCGGAGCTGGCCCGCCTCTTGGGGGAGAAGTACGTGTCCCCCGAGGCCAAGGCCTACCCCTGCGAGCACTGCGCGCGCACGTTCGAGTCGCAGCGCTCGCTCAACGCGCACCAGCGCAGCCACAAATAGGTAGTCTACGGCGAGATTATATATATAGTAATACTAAAATGGGGAATCTCTTCTCAAAGAGCAAACAACCGGAGAGAGAAAACCCGGAGAGCGAAGACCCTGTCGCATTGAGAGATGCCGCATTGAGAGAAAAACCGGAGAGCGAAGACCCTGCCGCATTGAGCGAAAAACCGGAGAGCGAAAAACCTGCCGCACCGGACGGGTACGGCGAAGTGAACATTCTGGAATTTTTGTGCGTAGTATGGTCGCGCCTGGCGTACCTCGGGAACATTGACTTTGTCGGGCACTACATGAAGGCCTTCGCCGCCCAACAGCAGGCCGCCGAGGATGGCACGACCGTGGCCAAGTTGTTCGTGGAGCTCCAAAACAAGGAAAACCTGAAGAAAAAGTACAAGTTCAAGCCCTGGGCGGATGCCATCAACAAGATCAACGGGGAATCTAGACTGAGTGATACCCAGCCCAACTGCAACGACAAGGAAAAGGAGCCCTGGAGTATCAAGGTCCCCGAGTTGACCATGACGGCGATCGCGACCAGCAACTACACCCAGTGCGTCGTCTTCAAGGACGACCGCATGCCCAAGACCGTCGTGGTCGCCTTCCGAGGCACGTACAGCGTGAGCTCGGCCATGGCGTACGTCAAAATGTCGTCGATCGTCCCCGCCGAGCTCAACGAACGATCCCCCGTCCGAGTCCTCTCCGGCATGTACAAACTGCTGGCCGAAATGGCCCACCTCATCTTGCACGCCATCGAGGACCTGGGCGCCGACAGCGACGTCATCGTCACGGGCCACTCGCTCGGCGGCGGCCTGGCGACGCTCTTCGCCTTCCTCTACGCGAAACAATTGAAGCGGTCCGTGACCTGCGTCTCGGTCGCTTCCCCGAGAGTCTTCAACCGTCAAGGCGCTCAAGCCTTTTGCGATTTGGCGAACGCAGGTACTATCGACTACACCCGCCTGACCACGTTCAACGACATTGTGCCCTCCCTGCCCAAGATTGGGTGGGTGCACCCTTGTTCGGAAGGCACCAACTCCAACATGGCGGAAAAGACCTACTACACCGAGTGCCTCATCCAATCCTCCAGTTCAAACTCCTCACGATGCGGCCTGATTAAAGGGAATAATGGGCGGCTCGCCATAACCTCCAAATTGGACCTGCCGATGGAGTGCAAAAAAACAAAGCGGTCCAAGTTGACGTTTACGGGCTATGACCGCACCATGGGTAACCCGATGGCGTACCACCTCATGTCCCTTGGCATTCTGTTCGCGGGCGGGGTGGCGGTGAGCGCCTTCCTTCCCAGGCCCGTCGAGATGTTGAGCGTGGAGCTGCATCGGATTGGCGGGGACACGGCCTGCCGCGTGGCCTTCTTCAACCACTCGTACGACGACGTCCCGCCGTGCGTCCCGACTAGGGCGGGAGGAGATGGGGAAATTGAACTCCCCGAGAAGCCCGGGACGTCTACGGTACCCGAACCCCACGAGACGTCTACGGTACCCGAACTCCCCGAGCCCGTCGGGCCGATACCACCCGACTTCAAAACGACGATCTTCAACCTTGCGAAAATGAGGGATTCTCTTCAACGCACGTTCGCCCAACGGATAGGGGTTACCCTCACCGCCGCCAACTACAAACGCGAAGATGTGAAAGACACTGCTAATTTTTTAAAGCAGTTGAAGGGGTGTGCTAATAAGGACATCAACCCGGACACACGGTCAACCTCGAAAGCCGTGTCCCCTCAGTTTGTCGGAGAGGAGGACAAATTTTTCTTTTATGATTTGGGAGAGCCTGCCGCGCCTGCCGCGCCTGCCGCGCCTGACGCTTCGCCTGCCGTCGAGCTTACCGCTTTGCCCGCCGCACCTGCCGATTCGCCCGACGCTTCGCCTGCCGCTTCGCCTGCCGCGCCTGACGCTTCGCCTACCGCGCCTGACGCTTCGCCTACCGCGCCTGACGCTTCGCTTACCGCGCCTGCCGCTTTGCCTGCCGTGGAGCCTGCCGTGGAGCCTGCCGCT
>Ga0214923_10006124_pt1 | contig 13657 bp, 11 predicted proteins | sample LL1510_MetaG_FD_177993 | JGI IMG/M metagenome (GOLD analysis project Ga0214923, IMG submission 177993) | Freshwater microbial communities from Lake Lanier, Atlanta, Georgia, United States - LL-1510 | ecosystem: Environmental > Aquatic > Freshwater > Lake | place: USA: Georgia | collected... | reverse complement strand
AATTTTTTTGTTTATCAAATTCATTTTCCCATTTTTCATCTTCTATTTCTTTTTGTTTCTTTCTTAACTCTTCTAATTGAGATAATAATTCTTGTTCGGAAAGCATTTTATAAATGAAAATTATTTTGGATATGTAAATTATTTATAAATCAATTTTTTAACAAAATAGTAGTTTGTTTATTTTACTTATATGATCTCATATGTAATTCTTGTTTCATCTCTATTATTAGAATATGCATAAAATACACTCATTATTACTAATTAAAATTATATTTTTAAGTAATAATAAATAAATTAAACAGTTTTTGTATTAGATTTACTTTTTGATCCTTTTGTTGCTGTCTTCTTTGGTTTCTCTTCTTCAACAACCTTTTTGATTTCTTTTTTTGGTTGAGGTTTTTCCTCTTCTGATTCATATAATTCTTCATTATCCTTATTTTCTTCAATTTCATTCATATATTCTTTTTCATTATTAATAGAACACATATTTTCAATAGTTTCATATATATAATTTATTTGAGTATTTATAGAATTTTCATATGTTTGAAAATGATGATCTTCTTTATTTAATTTATCAATTAAATTAACAATTTCTTGTTGCTTTTCTTTTGATAATATTGGTACATTAATTGATAATAATTTTTCTTTATTTATGTGTTTTATACCGCCACCTTCCATTAAATTAGTTATTAAATCAAAATTATAATATAAATAAGTATATAAAAATTTAAGATTGTATTCTTTAGATAATAATATATGTATATCATCGTGAGAAATTCCAAATTCCTTGTCATAATATAAGCATGAATTACCTCCTCTACCGATAATTAATCTATAATCTTTAAATTCATATTCATCTCGATATAATATTTTACTACTACTTGTATAAAATCTATATTTACCATTTAAATTACCATCACTTGCTTTCATTTTTTTAATTTTTTTATCAAATTCACATATTTCTCCCAATTTCTTAATCTCACAACCTTCTATCTTTAATTTATTAAATAATGACTTAATATATAATTGTTTATATTCTCCATCTTTAGCTTTTTTAGCTTGTTTTAATAATAATGGTAATTCATCTTGATATTCTAATACTTTATCAAATGCACTAAAATCATTATTTAATAAAAGATTAAAGATCTTATAATCTTTAAATAATTCTAAAGTTTCTTCAATTTTATAAGTTTTAAATTTTTCATCTAAATATTCTACTATTTTTTCTTGTTTGGAAAGAGATAAATTAGGAATTAAAATATTTTGATAATCTTTTGGATAAGCATGAGGAATTCCGTTTCCTTTTTGAAAACCGCCTTCTTTTTCAGATTTCATATATTGATATTGACTGAATTTTAATAAATAATGTACAAAATCATAATTAAAATCATTAATATTATCTTTAAAAACTACTGAAAAACAATCATCTGCCCAAATTTTAGAAGAATATCTACTAACATAACCAGCAGATGCTCCACTACACGAAATAATTATAGTATTTTCATTTCTATTAAATTCATTATGATACCCTTTAGGTTCTTTACCTCCTGCAATAACTGGATATATACCTTTTTTAATATTATTTATAGTTAAAGTTTTTCCTTTTTCAAGATTACATATATCACCCAATTTAACCCATCCTTCTTTATCCTCATTTTCTTCTTCATTTTTACTATCTTCTGTTTCAGCATAATCTTCAAATTTTAAAGACCAATATTTTTTCTTAATATCTTCTATTTTTACTTTAATTCCTTCTTTAAGATAAAATGGTTTATGTCCTCTACCTCTATCTTCTTTCTTAAAATATGCTTCTACAAATTCTACTTCTTTAGTTGCTTCTCCTTTAATAGCAAAAATAGTGGAAGTAGCAAAGTTTGTATGAGAAAAAATTCCAGTAGGCCATTGTATAATTTTATAAACATTTAAATCAGTTAACATTTTTTCTCTTAATGTTCTTTGCCAAGCATTTGGTATTTTACCTTTAACTTCTCCATCAATAGTACCATTATTTAAAATACCTCTATCTACAACTAAACCAAGCTTACCTCCTTTTTTAAGACGATTAATTGAATTTTGAATGAATAGACACATACTATCTTTTACACGAATTGGATAATATTTCTTTTCAGGATCAATTTCATCTATTTTAATTGACATACCAAAAGGAGGATTTCCTCCAATGTAATCATCAACTTCATATACCATATATTTTACATCATCATTATTTGCTAAACTATCACCTTTGGTAACATTTTCAATATTAATACCATGAATTAACATATTAAATGCAAGTGGTTTATAAACTTCTGGTAAAATTTCAGTTCCATAAAGATTATTTTTAATAAAATGTTTATAATTTTTATCAGTTGTAGTTTCTTTTATATAATTACTTACTGTATGAAGAAACCCACCTGTTCCAGCAGAAGGATCTCTAAATTTTTTATCCCAAGTAGGTTTTATTTCTTTAATAATAAATTCAACTAAATCTCTTCTTGTGAAATATTGACCACTATTTTTTCCTGAATTACCTACTTCATCTACTTTAAATTGTTCATACGCCTCTCCAAAAGCATCAAACTTAAATGTCTTAACATCTACATCTTTAAAAGCTTCTTGAATTTTAATTATTAAATTTCTAATATCATCACCATGTTTATCAGTAAATCTACTAAGTTTATTTATTTCACTATCTACATATTTTTTTGTTATTTCATGTTCTTTTAATCTTTTAAAAACACATGGATTATTTCTATTCTTTTTATGTAAAATTCCTTTAGATGTTTCTTCTTCATCATACTCTCTTCCAGTATTTAATAATAGATCCCATAATTTATAACTAAATTTTTCTTCAAGGTTTAAACTTTTCTTTGAATCATCAGTAATGTGTTTTGGTGTACAATAATTATTAAAAATATTTGTAAATAACATATCATCATCTAAATCTAATTCATCTTTACGGTGTTCAATAAATTTAATAGTAAGTAAATTAACTATTTCATTTAGAGCATCCATTCCAGTATATTTGCTTTTTCCATTTCTTGTTATGTTATGTAAAGAGTTTAAAAAAGATATCCAGTAACCTTTATCCATATTACTTGTCATTTTAATTATTTCTATAAATAGACTTACTCAAGAGTAAATTATAAATTAATCAATTTTTTATATTTCATGACTTATTATACGTTTAGTAAATTCATGTTTTATACCTCTAAAATTATCAATTCCATAAAATATTCTTGGATCTTTTGGTAAACAATCATGTATTAAACAAGCATTATAATAGTCTTCATCACTTTTGATATTTATTTTTTCATTATTTAAAAACTTTTTACATAATTCTTTTGTTTGAATTAAGTATTTTGTATCAATTTCTAACCATTCATACAAATTTCTTGAATCTAAATATTCTTTAAATTCATTATAAAAGTCATTTAAATTATCTGGTAATCCTCTTTTATTTTCAATTATATCATAATCTCTTTCAAAATTAGTATTAATATCAAATTTAAAAATAGTTTTCATTACTTTCAAACAATATTCAAACCATTTTTTCTTTTCTTTTTTAATATTTTCTAATTTAGCATTAATAATTGTTGTTCTCACATTATCATAATTAATAATAGGAATAAATGCACTATCAAATACAAAACCATCTGTTATAATTTGACCATTTTCAAATCTTACATTATCCATAAATTGTAAGAAATCAAAAGCATCATCTATTTCATTCAAATCGAATTCATTATGATTTAATGTATAATTATATAAATCGATAATATCATGAATTATTTTAGAATAAATTGAATCTACTTTAGTATCATCTACAAATTCAATAATATTAGCATATTTTTTATGTTCGGTAGTTCTATTAATTCTTCCAGAACTTTGCATTCTAATAACAACACCTTTTGTTTTAAATCCTTCTAAGTATATTCCACAATCAACATTGAATAAATTACAACCTTCTCTACATTTATGAGAAACAAATAATATTGACTTTGACTCAATTTTATTATATTTTTGAATTCCATCTTTATATATTTCAGAATTATCTTTTCTTAATAATCCATATTCATTTGGCTTTAATAAGTTAAAATCATCTTTACTACTAATTAATCCAGATTCTTCAATATATCTAATATCTTCTGTTTTACTATGATCAACAAATATACTGAAACCATAATCATTTTTAAATTTTAATCCAATTTTATTATAATAATATTCTGCAGATTTTATTGAACCACACCAGATTACAAATTTTTTATAATATAATTTTTCACTTTCAATAACTTTATTTATAATATCAATAATTTTATCTATTTTTTTATTTTCATTAGTATCTTTAAGAATTGATAACGGTGCCATATAATATTTAAAAGGTAATGAAATTTTATTTTTAATTGAATCTGTTAATGTAAAAGTATGAATAAAATTTATTGACGGAATATTATTTGTAATAGTTCCATATATTTCAGCCATTTTTGAAAATAATTTTTTTGTTCTTATTGGAGTAGCAGAAAAACCAATAATTGGACAACCAACATCTTTTTTAATATTTTTTAATAATTGAAAATTACCTGATGCGGATGATGAATGACATTCATCAATAATAACTAATTTTAATTTTTGAATTAGTAATGATTTAAACAAATTATCTTTATTAGAATATGCTAATTTTAATGAAGCATTATTTATAATTAATAAATTTGGTTTATTATCATTAAAAATAATATCATCCTGTTTTAATTCATCTCGAGCATAATGTATAATATTAAATTTATCAGCATTAATAATTGTTTTACTGATTGGTTTCTTACCCATATTTTTTTCTTCCACAGTCAAATCAGAGTCATAAAATTTTAAATCTTTTAAAATTTCTATTCTTTCTGTTGCCACAATATATAAAACATTTTTTTTATTTTTATTATAATGAAGTTGAATCATATGTAAATACTCAGCAGTTTTACCACTTGCCATATATTGAAACACAATTCCACTCTGAAAATTTTGCTCTAATACTTTATCAAATACTTCAAGTTGATGTGCTTTAAATTCAAAATCATCATCTTGATAATCATCAATCGGTTCAATTGTATGAATTTCATCATCCGTATCTATATCATCGTCTTGATTAGGATTTGGTTCAGGTTGTGGTTCAATGGTTTTATTATTAATAAATTTTTTTATATTAATTATAATTTTTTTTAATGAAGGTATTTGAATATAATTTTCAATGATTTTATTATCTTCAACAATAAAATTATAATATATTATAAAATCTTCAAAATCAACATTTATATTAAATTCAGATGATTTAAATTCATTATATAAATCTTCATTTATCTGTTCAATATTATTTTCTTTATTATAAAAATCTTCAATCTCTTTTATAATTTTTTTAACTATATCACTTTTTTCTGGTGATTTTTTATTAATTAAATTTTTAAAATCATTTAATCTTTTTTGTTTATTTTCATCTTCTTTATTTTCAATTAAGTCATATAAAGCAGAAAATTTATCAAATAAAGGTTTTATAATACTTGTTTTAAGGTATCTTTTATAAATATCTTTTACATCTTCCATCTTTGTTATATACTATTAATATATAACAAAAATCTTTTATATATTCAATTTTTATTTTAGGTAATTAAGAAATTGATCTTTTTTAAATATTAAATAACGGTCAATCTTTGGTAATTTTTTTAACTCATTAATTATTTTTCCATGATATTGATTAAAATATTCATTTTCTCCTTTTTCATTTTTAGTTATAATCGTATAATCTTCTTCTATTTTATCAATATAAAAATATTTTACTTGATCAAACATACCATGACAATTTCTACATAAAATAATACCATTATTAATATCATTATTTAATGATATTGAATGATCATAAATATGACACCCTTCTAATAATTGATTCTTTATTCCACAAACTAAACAAGATATAAATCCTAAATCCATTAATTTATTTTTAAAATGGGGATCTCTATTATTTCTAATATCTGTAGATAAATATTGCTTTTTTAATTCTTCTTTTGATTTAATTTCAATATTATATCCTTCTTCTAAATATATTTTCCACATATCATAATATAAATAAAAATTATTTGAATTTAATATATCATTATACACATTTTCTAAATTATCTTTGTTATAAATTTCTTCCATAAAACTTCTATTAATAATATTAATAAATGTTTAAGTTATATTTTTATATATAAAATAATTTTTTTAATCAACAACTTTTCCAATTGTATATGAAATTGTATCTTCATTAGTTTCTTCTTTTTGTTTTTCTTCATCAATTACATTTGCTTCATCGTCAACCAAATGTAATACTCCATCAGATACCATTGCTTGATTCCCATCATCATCAAACATATATACATATCCAGAGTTTGGATTAAAACCAATTTTCATAGTTTTCCAATCAAAAATTCTTCCAAGTTTAGAAGACATTTTATCATTTTTTACTGCTATCATTATTTCTACTGCTAAACAAAATTCACGAGGCTTCCAACTACTTAAATCTATATGTGCGGACATCTTTTAATATAACCTTATAAGATATTCCATCATAATATTATTAAATCAATTTTTTATAAGTATCATTATTTAATACAGTGAAAAACGTTACCATAATAAAAATACATTTATTACACCACTTATCAATAGTAGAATTACAAGAAATAGATGAATATTTTAACATTCCTGAAGACCATTTACTATCATCTTAAATCTTAAAGGGTTTAAATTTTATTTTTATTTTTTTTATTAATTTATCAGATATTGAAGAAGCACCAAAGATAAAAGTAGTTGGAGCAGCATAAAATTCTTCAGCACATCCAAATCTCTTCTTCAGATAAATTTTCTTTTGAACTTTATCTTTTTCTTCATCAAGATTTCTAAAATGAGTTGTATTTTCAACATTTTCTATATCTTTAGCTAATTGTCTATTATAAGTTAATTCAGAAATAGCCTCTTTTTGTGCTTCATCCCATAATTGTTTCTTTTTCAGATATTGATCCCATAATGGTTTTATTGGATCAATTGCTGCTTTCCATGTTTTATATTCTTCAATATAATCTATTAATCTATATGTATGCGATTCATTAAAAAATACTTCTGGATGAGGTCTTTCAGATGATGGTGTTATTGATGCTGAGAAATCAATATATTTCCACCATGTATTAATAAAATTTTTTTGATGTTCCTCCCAATCATCCATTTTTGGATATTTACCACTATATAAATATGTTTCATAGAATTTATTACCAACTTCTTTTAATTTTGGCATTAATTTCATTATTTCTTCATGTTTTATTTTTGCTGTTTCTAATAAATTTTCAAAAGGAACATCTTTAAATGTATCTCTAATATTATCATTTATTTGAGCTATCATTTCATTTAATTTTTTACCGTCTTCATTCTTTTCTGCATCATTTGCATGTCTTATCCATAAATAAGGTAGTGATGGTCTTTCTGGTGGTTTACCTGGATTAGTTTTACTCCAATATGATACATCTATTTCTTTTGGTATAATAGGTTCTTCTAATCCTTCACGATATAATTTAACTTCTTCTTCAAATTCAGATTCATCTGTTATATCACTATTATTATCATTCCAATTATCTTCCGCAATTTTATATGCTTCTTCATATGTTTTTCCTGTTCCACGACTTGCCATTTCATAGTCATCATCTTCACAACCATGTAGGATAACTGTCCAATCTTTAGTAGTCATTTTAATATTAAATTCTTTAGAAATTTCTTTCATAGCATTGTAATTTCTTGTCAATAATGCCGCTCTAAATGCTAACTCATCTCCTGAATAAGAATAATTACCATTATATCCTGTTTCTGCTATTTCTGAATTTATATCTTGTTCTTCAATTGAATATATCACTTGAGCCTTTTCTTCACGAACTTCTTTAGCAATTACATGTGTTAATACTTCAATATATTTTTTTGAATATTCAAGATATAAATTTCCACTAACTGCTAATTCAGACTCTACTTTTAATACAATTTTATTTTCGCAATTACCTATTGTTATTTTTATATCTTCATATGATGTTTGAGAATCAATCTCATTATCTTCCCAAAAATCGTGTGCTCTATAATTTTTGAATAAATTTACAATACTAATTAAATATTTTGACGGATTATAAAGCTCTAAATTTAAAGAATCTGTTATATCTTCTATATCTTCGTAATCACTTACCAAATAATCAGGTAATTTTTTTTTATAAAAAATACCTTTTATTGCTATATTATATAACCATCTTCCTATTTTTGGAATATATTGTTCAATAATATTAGTTATTTTAGGTATTTTAATAACTAAATTTTCTAATAGCATATTTAATAATTCATCTTTTAATTTATCAATCATATTATCAGCATCGTGCCGTTTATCATATAAATCATCTGGAATTATTGATTTATCTTTTCCTTCTCTTAATTGTTTTATTTGTTCACTTACTTCATCATATATTTTCTGATATTTTATAATTTCATTTGATAAATACTTTATTTTAATTTCTAATAACATTATTATTAATATAATACATAAAGTAAGTTGATTAATTAAATTTTTATAAATCAATTTTTCTAATAAATTAAATCTATGACCAATCAACAACAATATATTCATGATTGACCATAGAAAATATTTTATAATCAATTAAACAATCTGGAAATAATGTTTTTAATCCATTCATAATATCATCTTTATTCTTTTTAATAAATTCTATTCCATGATCTCTTGGAACATTATAAATTGTTTGAGTTTGTGTTCTAGCTATATTAACTACAGCAGAATATATTCCTTTCACAATTTGATTTATTTGATTTAAACGATTTTGTTCATCAGTTTTTGCTTTAAGTTGTTGGAGATCAATACGACTAATTTGATTTATTTGATTTAAACGATTTTGTTCATCAGTTATTGCTTTAAGTTGTTGGAGATCAATACGACTAATTGATTTAATTTTTGTTATAAAATTAGAAATAATTTCAACACTATCTTCATATCTTATTTCATGAGATTTTGCATATCTATTAAAAACTTTTCTTTCAAATAACATATTTTCATCTTCTTTTTTAAAATAATATGAATTTGGAATATGACTATGTTGGTTATTAATATGAGCACCATAAAATCTATATATTACAGCACATATTTCTTCATCAGTAACTGACATATTTAAGAAGTTTCTAACTGTATCAATAAGAAAATTTCTTTGTTTATTAAATTCCGTATCTTTATTTTGTTCTTCAATTTCTTTTGCTTTATTTTTTAGTTCTTCTGCTTTCTTCTTTAATTCTTCAATTTGAGCATATAACGGTATATCAGTTAGCATCTTTTAGTTTATAAACTTATTGTAAATTAAAATAAACTTTCAATAAATCAATTTTTATTATTGTCATCTTCTTCTTATAAATCACAAAATAATGGTATATACTCATCTCTATTTCTATCATGTGTTCTTAACCAATTCCCAAAATCATTTAATGGCTTAATTGATTTTATAAATTCACAAATAATTTCTACACTATCTTCATATCTAATTTCATTTACTTTAGCATATCTATTAAATACTTTTCTTATTTTTAATAATTTTTTTTCTTTATCTTCTACTTCTAAATAATAATTATATATTTTTATACTTGATTGAAAATTTGTATCATTATAAACTGAAATAATTTCTTCATCACTTACTTCCATATCTAAAAATTCTCTTAATTTATCAATTAAGTAATTTTTTTGTTTATCAAATTCATTTTCCCATTTTTCATCTTCTATTTCTTTTTGTTTCTTTCTTAACTCTTCTAATTGAGATAATAATTCTTGTTCGGAAAGCATTTTATAAATGAAAATTATTTTAGATATGTAAATTATTTATAAATCAATTTTTCTAATAAATTAAATCTATGACCAATCAACAACAATATATGTTCTATCATAATTTCTATTGATAAATGGTATCATTTTTTCATCAATATTTGTTATATCATACATTTTACCATCATTGCCTCTTGATAACATTTTATAATCAATTGAACAATCAGGAAATAATGTTTTTAAACCACTAATAATATCATCTTTATTCTTATCATAAAATGTAGGGTCACCATTATTTTGAATTTGATGATTATATGATGTTATGTTTTGTGATCCAGCTACATTAACAACAGCAGAATATATTTGATTTACAATTTGATTAATTTGATTTTTTAATATCATATATTTATTTATTAAATATTCTTTGTAATTTCTTTCTTAGTTTCTTTCTTAGTATCTTTCTTCATATCTTTCTTCGTATCTTCTTCAATTACCTCTACATTAGTCTCTTTCTTCTTATTCTTCGTATCTTTCTTAGGTTCTTCTTCAATTACCTCTACATTAGTTCCTTTTTTCGTAGTCTTTTTGGGTTCTTTAATTACCTCTACATTAGTTCCTTTTTTCGTAGTCTTTTTGGGTTCTTCTTCAATTACCTCTACATTAGTTTCTTTCTTTGGATTCTTCTTCGTTTCTTTCTTTGTTTCTATAGTAGGTTCTCCTTCAAGGTATTCTACTTTTTCTTCTTCTATTTTTTCTTCTTCTACTATATTATTTTCATTATTCTTATTAAAATAATTATAAATTATTTGTAATGCTTCTTTTGGATCATTATAAGGTAAGTATGAAATTGTAATATGGGCATCTCTTTCATATCCTTCTAATTCTCCAACTAAAAATACAATTGCCTTACCAATAATATCATAATTATTTGTATCTTTAATATTAAATCGTCTTCCTTCTAATAATCTTATTCTAGATAAAAATGTTTCTAATGTTTCATTTCCATTTCTATTTAATACCTCAGTATGTAAACCAATACTATGTCCGTTATGTTTATATAAATTTTTATCTAATTCATTTCTTAACTTAAGTAAGTGAATATGTAAATCACTTCCAATTTTTAATAATTTGGATTTCTTTTCATGTTTATTTCTTACTTCAGGTTCTTCAAATTGTAATGTCATTTCATCTAATTTATTTGTTTCTTCAACAACTTGTGTTTCTTCAATAACTTCTTCAATAACATCAGGAATTGATTCAACTTTATTCAATCCTCCATTTTTTGAAACAATTATATTAACAAGATCAGAATGTTTTAGTCTTTCTATTTCTCTTCTTTTTAAATTATGTCTTTTTATTACTAATTCAACTAATATTGTCTTTTTTAATTCTTCATAATTAAATTTATCATCATAAATATCTTCAATTTCTACTTTTAATATAACTGGTTTCTTACCATAGAATGCTAATATTTTATTTAAAATTGTATTTACACATAATCTCATCTCAGAAATATAAATATTATCACTATGCTTTAATTTATTTAATGCTTCTAAACTAGGACCAGAAACAGGAACTTTTGTTCCATATATATGATATACATGATTACAATTTAATTTCTTTTGCTTCTCAATATCACTACAACATTTAACATAATGATTAATATCACTAATTGGAGATGATCTATCTTTCCACTTTAATTGAATAAATACATGTTTTGATGGAATCTTTCTCTCATCTTTTGATTTAACGATATTAAATATTTCAAAATCAATTGCTGTAATATCATTTCCATATTCTTTTTTAACTTCTTTTTCACGTCTAAGAGTGAAACCATCAGCAAAATACTTTATTAATTCTTCATATAATTGATTTTCAAATGTAAAACCATCTTTGGAAGCATTTATAGCAGTGGACATTATTGATTCTTGTAAGCTATTCGGCTTAAGGAAAATAATTATATAAATCAATTTTTTTGCATTTGTTCTTTAAATTTTTCTTCCTTCATTTCAATAATTCTCTCGACATATTATGACTATTTAATTCTATTTGTTCTTCTAATTTCTTTATTATGAAAGAATTTTCTAATTCTAAATCAAAAATTCTTCTAGACATATCAGCTATATTATTTTTACTAATATCTTTATCTAATTTCAATAAATATACTTCTAAATATATTTTATTCCACCATGGTTTATCAAAATTATTTATAACTATATCTAAAGTTATATTTGGATTCCAAATTAAAGATTTATAATCCCACGATATATTCGGATTTTCTCTAACAATTTCCCAAGTTATGATTGGATTACTACTTAAAGAGCTATAATTCCATGATTTTTTTGGATTTTCTTTTATAATTTCCCATGTTATATTTGGATTCCTACCTAACGAATTATAATCCCACGATATATTCGGATTTTCTCTAACTATTTCCCAAGTTATATTTGGATTTAAACTTAACATATTATAATCCCATCCTTTTTCAGGATTTTCCCTAACAATTTCCCATGTTATATTTGGATTTTTACTTAATAAGTAATAATCCCATGCTTTTTCAGGATTTGTTTTTACAATTTCCCATGTTATATTTGGATTACAACTTAAAAAACTATAATCCCATGATATATTCGGATTTGCTTTTATAATTTCCCATGTTATATTTGGATTCCTACCTAATGAGTTAAAATCCCAAGATATATTAGGATTTTCTCTAACAATTTCCCAAGTTATATTTGGATTACTACTTAACATGATATAATTCCATGATTTTTCAAGATTTTCTCTAACAATTTCCCAAGTTATATTTGGATTATAACTTAAAATGTCATAACGCCATAATTTTTCAGGATTTTCTCTAACAGTTTCCCAAGTTATATTTGGATTATTACTTAAATATCTAAAATCCTCTACATCCGTTAAAATTTTAGCATATAGAGCAATCAATTCTTTTGACATTTAATTTATATTTAAAAATCTAGAGTTATATATTTAATAAATCAATTTTTAATAAAATAAATCTATGACCAATCAACAACAATATGTGCTTGGTCATGTTGTCTATTAATAAATGGTCTCATTTTTTCATCAATATTTGTTATATCATACATTTGTCCATCATTACCTCTTGATAACATTTTATACTCAACTGAACAATCTGGAAATAATGTTTTTAAACCATTAATAATATCATCTTTATTTTTTTCAAAAAATGGGTCACGTTGATTCATTTGATGATTATATGATGTTATAATCTGTGTTCTAGCTTGATTAATGGCAGTAGAATATATTTGATTTACAATTTGATTGATTTGATTTACACGATTTTGTTCATCAGTTTTTGCTTTAAGTTGTTGGAGATCATTACGACTAAATGGTTGATTTGTAGACATTTTTATTTATAAACTAATTATAATTCAATTTAATTTTTCAATAATTCAATTTTTAAATATAATATATAAATATCATATTAAAGTATATAAATTAATTTCGCCCATTTAGTTGAGAGCGAAGCGAACAACAATATAAAATAATATGCAATATCATTTTATAATTTACAGTTATATAGTCAGTAAAATTTATTTATCATATAAAATATATTATATTAATATATTACAATGATGTATTTTTATATGATACTTATATATTATAAATTCGCCCGATTTAGTTGAGAGCGAAGCGAACAACAATTAATAATGATATTTTATATCATTATTAATATATTTTTGTGAAGATAATAAAAAAATGATCAACTTAAAGATAAATTATAATAGATTTGTCTGTATTTTTCTATGTATTTATTGT
>Ga0214923_10006123_pt1 | contig 13658 bp, 14 predicted proteins | sample LL1510_MetaG_FD_177993 | JGI IMG/M metagenome (GOLD analysis project Ga0214923, IMG submission 177993) | Freshwater microbial communities from Lake Lanier, Atlanta, Georgia, United States - LL-1510 | ecosystem: Environmental > Aquatic > Freshwater > Lake | place: USA: Georgia | collected... | reverse complement strand
GAATTGCGGTTGCGCGATCAGTCCGGCACCCAGATGGGGGTCATGGACCCAACCTTACTGGGCACAAGCGATGTGTCCGGGTCAAAGGTGATCATTATTGATGATGATGCGGTGCATGCCCGTCGCATGAATGACAAGCTCTCGAGCGAATATCAGGTCACCATATTCAGCGATCATGTGGAAGCGCTGGAATATGCCAAGAAGAATCCCGTTGATTTGATTTTTATCAGCGCGTCACTGGCCGAAATTGATGGGTTGCGTCTGGCGACCCAGTTTAAAGCGGTCGAGCCGCTGCGTCATGTGCCCATTGTGATGCTGGTGGACGAAGATGATCAGCCGCTGATGCTGAAAGCACTTGATCTTGGGGTGAATGATTATCTGGTTGTGCCGGTGGATTACAACGAGATGATGGCGCGGGTGAAAACCCAAATCCGCCGCAAGAAATATCAGGATGCGCTGAAATCGAATTATCAGGAGAGTGTGTCGTTGGCGATTACCGATGCGTTGACGGGGCTTTATAATCGTCACTATCTGGATACTCACCTCACCAACATGGTTCAATCGTCGCTGAAGAACAGCAAGCCGATGGCGCTCGCAATTATGGATATGGATCATTTCAAGGAAGTGAATGATACTTACGGCCACGATGTAGGAGACGAAGTGCTCAAGCATCTGGCGCGCATTATCATCGGATCAACCCGCAGTACCGATCTGGTGGCGCGTTTTGGTGGTGAAGAATTTGTCATGTTGATGCCGCTGACAGATTTCAGGAGCGCCTTTGAAGTCTCTGAGCGGATGCGCAAGAAGGTGGAAACCTACCCCTTTGTGATTTCGCATCCGATAGGTCAGATTCATAAGACTGTCAGCATTGGGTTGTCTGCGTTGAATCTGTCGGGTGACTCCCCCGAGCAACTGCTCAAGCGGGCCGATACGGCGCTGTATCAATCAAAGAATTCGGGCCGTAACAAGGTCAGTCCAAAAGACGAAGAAGAGGCATGGGAGCTGGCGCAGGCGCTTGCCCCAATGTCGGTTAAGCCCAAGCCGGAACAAATGAGCGCTCCGGCGCCGGCACCCACACCGGCGATGCCGGAATTTTCTTACGATGAGAATTTGGCATTCAAAGTGCAGCAGCAGCGCGCATTGGGCAATCTGGATGATCTGGAGCAGGCTGCCCGTTACGAATCGGACAAAAAGAACTAATCTGCCGCTATGTCAGCGACACCGTGGCCACCACCGGCGCGTGATCGGATGGTTTTTCCCATTTTCGGGTGGTTTCATCGATGTGGCATTCGCTGAGGCGGTCGATTGCTTGCGCGGACATCAGCAAATGATCAATGCGCAACCCTTCTCCGTTCTGATAGGCACCCCCTCTATAATCCCACCAGCTATAGTGGCGGGCTTGCGGATGTTTGAGCCGGTAGGCATCGTAAAGCCCGGCATGCAACATGGTACGCAGGAGCGCCCGCTCCTGCGGATGATAGCAAACCGTACCATCCAACGCCTTAGGGTCAAACACATCCAGCTCGTAAGGCGCCACATTATAGTCGCCGCCCAGAACAAGCGGTTCCTCGTAGCGGAGTAAGGTTTGTGCGTGCTGATGCAGGTGATGCAGAAAATTCAGCTTGTAGGGAAACTTGTCGGAGTCGACGGACTGGCCGTTTGGCACATACACGGAGGCGACGCGTAGGGCTTGTTGGTTGATAGAAATCACGGCTTCAATATAGCGGGCCTGATCGTCTTCAAAGTCTGGTATCCCGCGCTGAATGTCTTCCAGTGGGAATTTAGAAAGGATGGCCACGCCATTATAGGTTTTTTGTCCGTGGATGGCGAGATTGTAGCCCAGATCTTCAATTTCCATGGCAGGAAATTTATCCGTCTCGCATTTGCATTCCTGAATCAACACAATGTCGGTTTGCGATTGCTTCAGCCAGTCCAGCAGGTGTGGCAGGCGTGCTTTCACTGAATTGACATTCCAGGTGGCAATGGTGACCATGCTTAAGCGATCGAGAAAGAGTTGCCGCAGCCGCAGGAAGCTTTGGCTTGCGGGTTTCTGATTTCAAAGGCGGCAGCGCCAAGCGTCTCTACGAAATCAATCTGTGAGCCATTCAGCATGCCAAGCGATATCTGGTCGACGACCACTTTTGCGCCGTCTTTTTGGAACAGTTGATCGTCACCGGCCAGAGGCTTGGCATCAAATTCAAAATGATATTGGAAACCGGAGCAACCGCCACCCAGCACGGAAACGCGCAACACGCTGCCGGCCGGCTCATCGCTGAGCAAAAAGGCGATGCGCCTGGCGGCACTGTCAGAAATACCAAAAGAGGTGTCGGTCATGCCTTTAATGTAAGGGTTTGGCAGCAAAATACAAGAGGGGTGCGCGTGCTTGTTGCGAAGTTATGTAAAGCGTTGTAGCTGTGGGTGATGGCTTATTCAATCGCTCTGAAACCCTACGCCTGTGATCCGGCGGTTTCCCGCGGGAGATTGTATGCGGAGGAGGAATGCAGTACGCGTTCAGCGCATCAGAGCGATCGTGACCGCATTATCCATTCTGCCGCGTTTCGCCGCCTTGAATATAAAACGCAGGTGTTTGTCAATCATGAGGGCGATCATTATCGCACGCGCCTGACGCATAGTCTGGAAGTATCGCAATTATCGCGCTCCATGTGCCGTGTGATGGGGCTGAATGAAGATTTGGCCGAAGCGCTGGCCCTCTCGCATGATTTGGGGCACACGCCGTTTGGACATGCGGGCGAAGATGGGCTGAACGATGTCATGAAGGACTATGGTGGTTTTGACCATAATGCGCAGACGCTGCGGATTCTGACTAAACTGGAAACGCGTTACGCCGATTTTGATGGGCTGAATCTGAGCTGGGAGACTTTGGAAGGGCTGGCCAAGCACAATGGGCCGGTTGCCAATCCGCCGCGTGCGATGGCGGAATATATTGCGCGTCAGGACTTGGAATTACACAGCTTTGCCAGCGCAGAGGCTCAGATTTCTTCACTGGCAGACGATATCGCCTATAACAATCACGATCTGGAAGATGGCCTGCGTGCAGGATTTTTTACGCTGGATGATCTGGCAACCTTGCCAATGCTGGGCGATCTGGTGTTGGAAATTCAGGACCGCCACACCACGCTCGATGTGCAGCGCCAAACGCATGAGGTTATTCGCCGGATGATTAACCGCATGGTGAATGATGTGATTGGTCAGACCACGGCCAATATAGACGCGTATGCTATTCATTCGGTGGATGATATTCGCGGGCTTGGCAAGCCGATTGTCCATTTTTCGCCCCAGATGCAATTGGTGAACAAAGAAATCAAAGCCTTTCTGATGCGGCGGATGTATCGCCAGTTTAAGGTGAATCGTATGACCAGCAAGGCGCGTCGGGTGGTAGCAGAGCTGTTCACCTTCTTTATGAAAGAGCCGGAGTGTTTGCCGCCCCGCTGGCAGGAGCTGGTCAAAGGCCAGTCGGAACAGTTTAAAGCGGAAACTGTGGCTGATTTTATTGCTGGAATGACCGACCGCTTTGCGCTAGAAGAGCACGCACGGGTCTTTGATCCAATGGCGCGCACGTAAAATCTGCGCTTTGGTAACTTATAATCATTTGATAGTCATGAATATTTTTAAACAGCTTCACATTAAGCTACAAGGCATTATCCATGAATTAAAAGCCGAAGGCGCGTTGTCGGAGTCGGTGAACGCGGCTGCGGTGACGGTGGAACCCCCGCGTGATCCGTCTCATGGCGATATTGCAACCAATGCGGCGATGGTGTTGGCAGGGCAGGCGAAAAAAAATCCTCGCGATCTGGCTAGTCTGATTGCCAAGAAGCTGGAATCGTTGGAAGAGGTGGCTACGGTAGAGATTGCAGGTCCGGGCTTCATTAATCTGCGGTTAACGCCGCAAAGCTGGCTGAATGTAATTCCGGCTATTTTATCGCACGGCATTTGTTACGGCGAATCCGATGCCGGTGCCGGACATAAAATCAACGTAGAATACGTATCGGCGAACCCCACAGGACCGTTGCATGTTGGGCATTCCAGAGGGGCGGTCTATGGTGATGCGCTGGCGTCTTTGTTGAAGTTCGTTGGCTATGATGTCACGCGCGAATATTACATCAACGATGCCGGTGCGCAGGTGGATGTGCTGGCCCGTTCTGCTTATTTACGTTACCGCGAGGCGTGTGGCGAAACAGTAGAAATTCCCAAGGGGCTTTATCCGGGTGCGTATTTGATTCCGGTCGGTCAAGCGCTCAAGCAGGCCCATGGAACCACGTTGATGACAATGGGAGAACCGCAGTGGCTACCGGTTGTGAAGCCGTTTGCGATCAGCCAAATGTTGACGTTGATTAAGCATGATCTGGCGGATCTGGGAATTCATCATGATGTCTTTGTATCCGAGCAGTCGCTGCATGATGCCGGAAAGATTCAACAGGCAATTGCGCTGCTGGGAGAGAAAGGCCTGATTTATCGCGGCGTGCTGGAGCCGCCGAAGGGCAAACTGCCGGATGATTGGGAGGAGCGCGAGCAATTGCTGTTCAAATCCACTGCATATGGTGATGATGTGGATCGTGCGTTGCAGAAACCGGACGACAGTTACACCTATTTCGCGGCGGATCTGGCGTATGCGCAGGATAAAATTGCCAGAGGGTTTGCCACGCTGGTGTATATGCTGGGGGCAGACCATGGCGGCTATAAGAAGCGCATGGAAGCAGCCGTCAGTGCGCTGAGCGATAAGCAAGTCAATGCAGATATTAAACTGTGTCAGCTAGTGAATTTGTTTAAAGACGGTGAACCGCTGAAAATGTCCAAACGAGCGGGGAACTTTGAAACGGTGCGCGATGTGCTTGATACGGTGGGTAAAGATATTCTGCGCTTTATCATGCTGACCCGCAAAAGCGATATGGTGATGGATTTCGATATGGATAAGGTGAAAGAGCAATCCAAAGAGAATCCCGTCTTTTATGTGCAATATGCCCATGCACGTGCGAAGTCGTTGCTGCGGTTGGCTGAAGAACAGTCACCGCAGGCGCTGGAAATGTCGCAGGTGCCAACTCAAGAGTTATTGGCGCTGCTGAGTCAGGATCAGGAGATGGCATTGATTCGCGATCTGGCGAGTTATCCACGGATGGTAGAAGCTGCTGCTGCAGCGTGTGAACCGCACCGTGTGGCCTATTATCTGCAAGAGTTAGCGGCATCATTTCACGGTTTGTGGAATAGCGGGAATCAGGAAGAGGGGCTTCGCTTCATTGTGGCCAGCCAGCCGCAACTCACAGCCGCACGATTAGCGCTTGCCCGCGCTGTGGCGATCGTAGTAGCCTCTGGCCTTAGCATATTGGGAGTAGAACCCGCTGAGGAGCTTCGCTGATGCAGAATGATTACGACGACTATGAGGATTATGAAAGCCCGCCATTTCGCTGGATGTCGGTAGGGGTTTTGTTGCTTGCAGTGGTCGGGTTCTTCTCGCTGGCTTGGTATGCCTATTACACGGGTACAAAGGATACGGATTATCAGGAAGTAGCAACCATTGAGGCCGATAATGAGCCGCTTAAAGTGGCGCCTGAAGATCCCGGCGGTCAGGAATATCCGCATCAGGAAAAAACCATTTACGAAGCACCGGAATCAAAAGAACCAACCGCCGAACAGGCCGCGCTGATGAAACAGCCGGAAGCGCCGGTGATTCCTGCGGATATGCCGGAGAAATCTGCACCAAAAGCAGAAGAAAAAGTCGCCGCTATCATTCAGAAGGCAGTCGAAGAGAATCAAGCTGAGCCTGAAGAAGACAGTGAGGATAGCGTGGTCTCTGAAAAGGACGCCGTGGCGGAAGCTAAGCCGGAATTGAAAAAGACAGCGGAAAAGGCAACTAAGCCAAAGGCCGTTGTAAAGATCGAAAAGTCTGAGAAACCGGCCAGTAACAAAACTGTTGTGACGGCAACGCCTAATCCAGAGCATGTGTTGAAACCTTTGCCAGACCCGTTCAGCAAATCTGAGGCGGCTAAGAAAGAGGCAGCCAAGTCTGCGGAGGCTGCGGTAGCTGATGCGGGTGTAAAAGAAGAGGCTAAAAAGGTTGAAGACAAAAAGTTGGAAATTGCCAAGCCGGCCTTGAAGCCTGTAGCAGAAGGCAAGGCAGAAAAAGCGGAAGCAGCAAAAGTAGAACCGGTCAATGTGGAGCCAGCCAAACCAGCGGAATCTAAACCTGACCTTGAGGTGGTTGCTGATACTGCAAAAGAAGAGGCTCCTGCGGCTAAGGCCGAGGCTAAACCGGCAGCGGAAGAGAAACCTGCCGATGCACCGGCGCCTGCTGAACCAAAGGCAGAAGCCCCTAAAGCAACTCAATCCAAAACGGAAACCCCTGCCGGCGAGTCTGGTGGCGGGGTGCATCAATTACAGCTGGGTGCGTTTCGTTCGTCACAAGAAGCCGATAGCAACTGGGTACGCATTAGCAAAGCCAATGCAGGGCTGGTGAAGGGGCGTGGACACAAAGTGGTGCGTAGCGATCTGGGTGAAAAAGGTGTCTATTACCGGTTGCGCATGACGGGTTTTGAATCAGCTGCTCAGGCAAAAGCTCTGTGCGAACAGCTGAAAGCCAATAATCAATCGTGCTTCTACACGGCTCCATAGGCGACGTCTCATGAAAACAAAAGCCGTCTTTTTTGGTTGCGAGTCAACCACGCTGGGCGATGCGGAACGGGCGTTTTTTGAAGCGCAGCAACCGCTTGGGTTTATTCTGTTTGCACGCAATTGCGAATCGCCTGTTCAGGTGGCCGAGTTGGTGAGAGCGCTCAAGTCAACGGTTTCTCACAAGGATGTGCCCGTGCTGATCGATCAAGAAGGTGGACGTGTGGCGCGCCTTAAACCTCCGCACTGGCGGGCCTATCCACCGGCGCAGGTGTTTGTCGATATGGCCAAGACCCGCGCTGAGGCGGCACAACGTGCCTGCTATCTGAATGCGCGCTTGATTGCAGAGGAATTGGCGGGTCTGGGTATCAATACCAATTGTGCGCCGGTTGCTGATCTGCGTTTGACGGGTGCCCACGACATTATTGGTGACCGCGCATTTGGCGCTTCAGCGGATGAAATTGTGCCGCTGGCGCGTGCGCAGGCGCAAGGCTTGATGGATGGCGGAGTGATGCCCGTACTCAAGCACATTCCAGGCCATGGGCGAGCGCTGGTGGATAGCCATGAGTCGCTGCCCATCGTAGAGGAGTCGCTGGATACCTTGTCGCAAACGGACTTTAAGCCATTCGTGGCGCTGGCGGATTTGCCGATGGGGATGACGGCGCATATCTGTTATCAGTGCGTGGATAAAGATGTGCCAGCAACCCTTTCACCCAAAACCATTTCCCTCATTCGTTCGACCATCGGGTTTGATGGGGTGCTGATGAGCGATGATGTGTCAATGAAAGCACTGAGCGGTGATTTGGGTCAGATTTCCCGAAAGGCACTGGCGGCAGGGTGCGATGTGGTGTTGCATTGCAATGGAAAAATGGAAGAAATGCAGGCGGTTGCAACGGGTGTTGGAGAGTTGTCTGACGCAGCGAAGCGGCGCGTATCGCGTGCCTTTGAGCGGATTGCCAAACCGCAGCCCGCCGATGCGTCGGTTTTGCTTGCAGAAATGGACGCGTTGATGCCGCGCAAAGGAGCCGCTTAACTATTTGAAATTGGCGCAGGACTATGCTAGCGTGCCGCCAACATTCTGGAGACGATCATGGGCTTGAGCATTGGGCATTTACTGTTAATTCTGATCATAGTGTTTGTGCTGTTTGGTGCGGGCAAGCTGCCTAAAGTGATGGGCGATGTGGGCAGAGGTGTGCGTGCACTCAGAGATGGGCTCAAAGGCGATGATGCGACATCAGAAAAAGAGATTGCTCAGGATGCGTCGCCCAAAACGATCATCGAAGCGGTCGATGACCACACCAAACGTTCAGGCTAATCCATGTTTGATTTTTCGCTGTCTGAACTGCTGCTGATTGCGGTGGTTGCGCTTGTCGTTATTGGACCTCAGGATTTGCCAAAGGTGCTGCGCGCCACTTTCAAATTTTTCAAGCAGATTCAGGATACGCTGGGAGAGGTGCGCCGCTCATTTGATGAGATTGTCACGACCAGCGGTATTGACGAGGTGAAGAAAGATCTGGATCGTGAGTTGGCTAAAGACGCAAAGTTCATCATCGACCAGAACGGTGAGTATCAGCAGATTTTTGACGTCAGTGACCTAATGGAAGCAGAAGCCAAGAAACAGTCTATTCCCAAGGCATTAAGCGATGAGCGATGACATTGAGGCAAGCCGTGCGCCCTTGATTGCGCATTTGATTGAACTGCGCAAGCGGGTGATGACATCGCTGTGGGCGCTGCTGATTGCCTTTGCTGGTTGTTATTATTTTATTGATACGATTTATGCGTTTCTGGTTGAACCGTTGGCGCACAGCTTTAATGACCCGACCTCGCGCCGGCTGATCTATACCAGCCTCACAGAAACCTTCATCACCTACCTGAAGCTTGCCTTCTATGCGTCTTTTTTTGTTGCATTTCCGGTGATCGCCTCGCAGTTTTACCTGTTTCTGGCGCCCGGTCTTTTCAAACGGGAAAAACGAGTGTTGGCGCCGTATCTGATTATTTCCCCCTTACTGTTTTTTGCTGGCTGTGCGCTTGCTTATTATTATGTGATGCCAACGGCGTGGAAGTTTTTTCTGGGGTTTGAGGCGCCACCTTCAGAACAGGGGCTGTCCATTCAGCTGGAAGCCAAGGTGGGGGAGTATCTGTCTTTGGTCACGCAGTTGTTGTTTGCGTTTGGAATTTCATTTCAACTCCCTGTATTTTTGACATTACTGGTACGGGTTGGCATGACCAAAACGCAGACGCTGCGCTCGGGGCGGCGCTATGCCATTGTGATTTTGATCACCGTTGCCGGATTGCTTACCCCACCCGATGTGCTCAGCCAGATAGCACTTTTCATTCCGCTTTATCTTCTTTATGAAATTTCCATTCTGTCCTGTGCGGCGATAGAAAAGCGGCGCGCGGCAATGGAAACAACTTCAACCATGACTCAAGGTGAACCAGACCATGCATGATATCAAATGGATACGCGAAAATCCTGAAGCATTTGATGCGGCGATGAAGCGCCGTGGTCTGGATTCGGTGGTATCAGAATTGCTGGCATTCGATGAAGCCAAGCGCGACCAGCAAACCAAATTACAGCATCTGCAGGCGGAGCGGAACCAGAAGTCAAAGGCGATTGGTGCGGCCAAGGCCAAAGGCGAGAATGCAGACGCAATTATGGCCGAAGTGGCCGCTTTGAAGCAGCAGATGGCAGAGCTGGAAGAAGCGTTGCAACATGATCCGTTGTCGCTGCGGTTACAACATATCCCCAACCTGCTGGCCAGCGAGGTGCCGGAAGGCAAAGATGAAACCCAGAATGTAAAACTACGCGAATGGGGGGCACCTACTCAGTTTGACTTTGAACCCAAAGATCATGTGGCGCTGGGCGAGGGGCTGGGCATGATGGATTTTGAGTCTGCGGCCAAAATGTCAGGTTCGCGGTTTGTGGTGCTGACCGGAAAACTGGCGCGGCTGGAGCGGGCGCTGGCGCAATTCATGCTGGATGTGCACACCGCCGAGCATGGCTACACCGAAGTGAATCCGCCCTTGCTTGTGCGCGACAATGCGCTGTTTGGCACAGGTCAGTTACCCAAATTTGCCGAAGATTTATTTAAAACAACCAATGATTATTGGTTGATTCCCACCTCTGAAGTGGCGCTGACGAATATTGTGGCGGACAGCATTGTGCCGGAAGAAACCCTGCCGCGGCGCTTTACGGCGCTGACCCCGTGTTTTCGTTCGGAAGCGGGCGCAGCGGGCAAAGACACGCGCGGCATGATCCGTCAGCATCAATTCAGTAAGGTAGAGCTGGTGAGCATCACTGTGCCGGAAGAATCGGAAAAAGAACATGAGCGTATGGCGCGTTGTGCTGAGAAAATTCTGGAGCTGTTGAAACTGCCGTATCGCACGATGCTGCTGTGTGCGGGCGATACAGGGTTTGGCGCACAGAAAACCTATGATCTGGAGGTGTGGCTGCCAGGGCAGAATACCTATCGTGAAATTTCGAGCTGTTCTAACTGTGGCGCCTTTCAGGCGCGCCGTATGAAAGCGCGTTTCCGGCCAATGGGCTATGACAAAGGCAGCGAATTTGTCCACACCTTGAATGGTTCTGGTGTTGCGGTTGGACGGGCGTTGGTGGCTGTGCTAGAGAATTATCAGCAGGCTGATGGTTCGATTCGCGTGCCAGAGGTGCTGCAACCCTATATGGGAGGCATCGCGCAGATCACTCATGAGAACGCCGGATAAATTTGCACTGGTTTTTTTTACGTCCTTAGCGCTGGCGCCTTTGGCGTATGCAGGTGAGCGCGCCTTCATGTCGGGCGATGTGACACTGGTGAATAGACCGTTTGAGCCGGTGAGGGCCATTCTGGCCAAACCGGATTATATCACTCAGAATCCTGCCGAGATGCATGTGCAGATGCCAACACCGCAAACCCTGACGATGTATCGTTGGCAACCCGTGCAGTTGAGTCCTGACACATCAGGTCGTGGTGCAAATCCTAATGCGCAGGCCAGACAACATTATCAGTGCTTACTGGAAATCACGGTACGCGAAGATGGCAATATTGCGCTCATTAGCAAACAGGGACAGGACTGCAACTTCAAGCTTTCAGATTGGGTGAGGTGAGGATGGATTGGGCAACGCAGCGCATTCTGGTTACGAATGATGACGGCATTCATGCGGAAGGGCTGAAAGCGTTAGAGGCAATTGCGCGTGAACTATGTGATGATGTGTGGGTGGTGGCGCCGGAAACCGAGCAAAGTGGTGCAGGGCATTCGCTTACCATGAATCACCCGCTGCGCATGCGTCAGATTGACGAACGGCACTTTGCGGTAGATGGTACGCCTACGGATTGCGTATTGGTCGCCATTTTGGAAATCATTAAAGACCGCCGCCCGACACTGCTGCTTTCCGGTATTAATCGGGGTATGAATGTGGCGGAGGATGTAACCTATTCGGGGACCATTGCCGCGGCGATGGAGGGGACGTTGCTCGAAATTCCTTCGATTGCGCTGAGCATGCAGGTCACGAACCATGATATGCCGGACTGGAATCTTCCTAAACATTACGCGCCGGATATTATCCGTAAATTATTGAAAGCAGGCTGGCCGGATGGCGATCTGATCAATATCAACTTTCCTTCACACGATGTTAAGGGGGTGAAGGTCTGCCCGCAGGGTCGGCGCAAAATTGGCGAGAAACTGCTCAAGCGCGAAGACCCAAAAAAGCGTCCCTATTTCTGGATTGGCGGCCCGTGCGATGAACCGTACGATGATCATCCTGGTGCCGATTATATGCAGATGCGCTCGGGATTTATTACCATCACGCCGCTATGCATGGACATGACGGATTACCGTGCGCTTGAGCTAATTCGTGAACATTTTGAGGTGTAATGCAGGAGGCCCTACAATCTGAGAAGATTCGTCTGGTCATGCAGATGCGGCGCAACGGTATTACCGATATGCGGGTGTTGGGTGCAATGGAAGCCATTCCGCGTGAGTTGTTTGTCAGCAGGCCCTTTCTTGATCAGGCCTATGCGGATTGTCCCCTGCCAATCGAAAAAGACCAAACGATCAGCCAGCCCACCGTGGTGGCGTTGATGACGCAGGAGCTGAAAGCAACCGACCGCCATACCGTGTTGGAAATTGGCACTGGGTCTGGCTATCAGGCAGCCATCCTTGCTAAGCTGGTGCGCCGTGTGCACACCATCGAGCGGCACCGCGAACTGCACGATATGGCAAAGAAGCGGTTTGAGCATCTGGGACTTAGCAATATTACCACCCATATGGGCGATGGTGCGCTGGGATGGAAGCATGCCGCGCCTTATGATCGCATCATGGTGACGGCGGCAGCGGTGGATGTACCGCCTTTCTTGCTTGAGCAGCTGAGTCCGGATGGCATCATGATCATTCCTCTGGGGCCTGCGGCCGATGCTCAAAAGCTTTATCGTATTACCAAAGAGGGCGAAATGTTTGCGAAAACACCGTTGGTTGATGTGCGGTTTGTGCCACTGGTAGAAGGAGCGTGAGCCCGATGGATTGGTTAATACAGGGTTTCCATTTCGATTTAGTGAGAATTATGCTATGGTGACGGCAAAATATGATGCCTATAAAAACGGATTGCGCGTATGAAAAAGTCTCTTCATCTGACCTTCTTTGGTAGCGTGTCTTTGCTGGCTATCAGTGCCTGCACTCAGCCCCCTGTTTCGGTGGTGGAGAAGGGAGACATGTATTATGGCCGACATGAGACCTACAAAGCAGGTGTGGAAGTGCCGCGTTATTCCGATAGTAACCGCGCAATTCAGGATCCCAAAATTGCTACAAAATATATCAGCCCGAAGCATGAATATGCGGTAAGCGCCGAGGTGCCGGAAGTAGAAGTGGCTGATGTGAATGCGTTGGAGTCAAAACCCAAGGCAAAAGCGTCTGATGCATTGGTAGAGGCGAAGGCAGAAAAGCCGTCAGCGCCTGCGCGTAAGAACTATGCGCTGGCAGGAATGAGTGAACCGCCCGCAGCGGCTGCAAAGGGTGGTTTGAAAGATATGGATATTGGATTGGGTGAGTTGGCCGAGCTGCCAGATTATCCAGCCCCTGCGGTTAAGTCTGCGCCCATTCGTACGGCAACCCCAAAACTCGCCCCGCTGAATGAACGAGCCAGCAACTTCATCTGGCCGGTAGAAGGCAATATTATCTCCCGTTTTGGTCCAAAACGAAACGGGTTGGTGAATGACGGGATCAACATTGCAGCTCCTGAAGGCGAACCAATCTGGGCGGCCGCTGCCGGAGAGGTGGTGTATACAGGCAATGACGTTAAAGGTTATGGCAACATGGTCATCCTGAAGCATAGTAATGGTTGGATGACGGCCTATGGCCATGCCAGTCAGGTGCTGGTTGGTAAAGGGGATCAGATTAAACAAGGCGACCTGATTGCGTTTGTTGGCCGCAGCGGCGGCATAAAACAGCCGCAGCTGCATTTTGGGATGCGTGAAGGTGATTCGCCGGTCGATCCGGAGCACCTGTTGCCGAATCGGGTTGCATCCAACAATTAATCTTGCCGCAGCGGGTGCTTTAATCGTCCGGCTAAATCCTGAATGAATTGCCAGGCTACACGTCCGGAGCGCGCGCCGCGAGTCTGCGACCACTCAACCGCTTGCGCCCGCCATGTGGCTTCATCGATCAGCAGACTATAATGGGTGATATAGCCGCGAATCATATCGAAATAAGTTTCCTGATCGCAGGCGTGGAAGCCCAGCCACAGGCCAAACCGATCTGACAGCGATATTTTTTCTTCAACGGCCTCGGATGGGTGTATGGCCGTTGCCTGCTCATTTTCAACCATATCACGGGGCATAAGGTGGCGTCGGTTGGAGGTGGCATATAGCAGAATATTGGCAGGCCGCCCAACAATACCCCCTTCCAGTACGGCTTTAAGCGATTTGTAGCTGGTATCATCCTGATCGAATGACAGATCATCACAAAATAAAATAGAGCGGCGTTCAAGGCGCGCTAATTGGTCAATCAGATCAGGCAGGCTATGAATATCCTCTCGGTGAATTTCG
>Ga0214923_10006122_pt1 | contig 13658 bp, 9 predicted proteins | sample LL1510_MetaG_FD_177993 | JGI IMG/M metagenome (GOLD analysis project Ga0214923, IMG submission 177993) | Freshwater microbial communities from Lake Lanier, Atlanta, Georgia, United States - LL-1510 | ecosystem: Environmental > Aquatic > Freshwater > Lake | place: USA: Georgia | collected 2015-10-15 | reverse complement strand
GGTCCTAATCTTTCGGCGGTGAAGGAGATGATGAAGGCGTTTCCTGGTAAAGTAATCTCCTCAGGCGGGATCAGTGGTTTGGCTGATTTGCAGGCTTTGGATCGTGCCGGGGGGGTTGAAGGTGTGATTGTCGGGCGGGCGCTTTATGAGGGGGCCATGGAGGACGAGGCGTGTCGGTTGAATACGTTTTAAGGGAAGAGGGTAGGTCGGGGAGTGGCCCGACCATTGATTACGCCGCTGAATTGAATCCGGAGCAGCTGGAAGCGGTGACGGCACCCCCGGGGCCGATGTTGGTGATCGCCGGAGCCGGCAGCGGCAAGACGAGGACTTTGACGTACCGGGTGGCATGGTTAGTGGAGCAAGGAGTTCCTCCTGAGCAGATCCTCCTCCTCACTTTCACCAACAAGGCTTCCAAGGAAATGTTGGCCCGGGTGGCATCCCTTCTGCCCCATGATCTGACCCGGCTTTGGGGTGGAACCTTTCATCATGTGGGCAACCGGCTCTTGCGACGGCATGCGGAAGTTGTGGGATACAACCGGGATTACACTATTTTGGACCGGGAGGACGCCGAGGACTTGATTGCCGCCAGCCTGGGAGAAGCCGGGGTGGATCCCAAAGATAAAAGGTTTCCAAAGCCCGAGGTGTTGGCGGAAATCTTCAGTTTGGCGGCCAATCATCGGACGAGCTGTGGTTCCATCCTGAGGAAACAGTTCGGATATTTTCTCGAGCTGGAGAGTTGGATCACCAAGGTAGGAGAAATCTATATCCGCAGGAAAAAAGACAGCGGGGCCATGGATTACGACGATCTCTTGACGCTTTCCCTTCGATTGTTGGAGGAGGGTGGGGAGCTCCGGGAACGATATCGGCAACGTTTCCAGCATATCCTGGTGGATGAATATCAGGATACCAACCGACTCCAGTCGGATTTCGTGGATGCGATCGGCGGCGGTCACCACCAGATCATGGCCGTGGGGGATGATGCGCAGAGCATCTATTCGTGGCGCGGGGCCAAGGTGGAGCACATCCTCAGTTTTCCCCAACGCCATCCCGGAGCCCGGATGGTGCGGTTGGAGACCAATTACCGAAGTGTTCCCCAGATTCTGGATCTGGCGAATCATGCGATTTCCCACAATCCGAAGCAGTTCCCCAAAAACCTGCGTTCGGTGCGCGAGGCCGGAATCAAACCGGCGGTGGTGGCCTTGGAGGATGGGTCACAACAGGCGACTTTTGTGGCCCAGAGAATTCTGGAACTTCACGAGGAAGGAATGAATCTTTCCGACATTGCCATCCTCTACCGGGCCCATTTTCATGCGATGGAGATCCAGTTGGAGCTAACCAGAAGGAATATTCCTTACACCATCACCTCAGGGTTGAGATTCTTTGAGCAGGCCCACATCAAAGACGTGGCCGCCCACATGCGACTGGCGGTGAACCCGAAAGATGAGGTTGCCTTCCACCGTTTGGCACGATTGTTGCCGGGTGTTGGCCCCAAATCCGCCAGCAAGATGTGGAATGAAGCGGTCACGGGTAAGCCTTTTGGACAAATCAAGGTGGGGGAGAAGGGGGCCAAGGGCTGGTCCCAGATGGTGGAGACTTTGCGACAAATTGCCGGGAAACCCCCCAGTGAGCAGGTCAAGATCGTGGTGGAGGGAAGTTACGGAGACCACGTCCGGGCAAGGTATGCCAATGCGGTTAACCGCTTGGATGATCTGAGGCAGTTGGAGGACTACGCCAACGGTTTTGCCCAAACGGCTGATTTTTTGGCCGAGTTGGCCCTGCTGGGAAACACGGAGACGGAAGTGGCGGCGAGGGGAAACGACCATGATGGGGAGGCAGTTCGTCTCAGCACGGTGCATCAGGCCAAGGGACTGGAGTACGGGACTGTCTTTGTGATCATGCTTTGCGATGGGCTGTTTCCGTCCGCTAGGTCCTTGGAGACGGAGGAAGGGGAAGAAGAGGAACGGAGGTTATTCTACGTGGCCGTGACCCGGGCCAAAGATGAGCTTTATTTGACGCACCCCAGGCTGCGGATGGGAAAGGGAGGTGATGCTTGGCAGACTCCTTCACGATTTTTGAATGAGCTCTCCAAGGAACTGGTCAATGTTTGGCGAGTCAAGGGGTCGGCCGGTTTGGGCGATTGGAGTTAACTCCGGGTGGTCTTCTTATTGGGGCCGACAGCCTCCGGAAAATCGAGGCTCGCCATGGAGGTCGCCCGAAAAGCGGATGCGGAGATCGTCTCTCTTGATGCCTTCCAGATCTATCGCGGCATGGATATTGGAACGGCCAAGCCGACATGGAAAGAACGGCAAGAGATTCCCCATCACTTACTCGATCTGGTGCAACCGGAGGAATCCTTCTCCGCCGCCGATTACAAAAGGGCGGGAGAGGGGGTTATTGCAAAACTTAGGAGCGGCAATCAGAGGACGATCTGGGTGGGGGGAACAGGTCTTTATCACCGTGTGATGACGCAGGGACTTTCCAACGCTCCCCGGACGGACAAAAAGGTTTCGGAGCAGATTGAGACCATGGGAACGGAGGATATGGCTGCGGAGGTGCTCCGGGTTGATCCGGAATGGGCCTATCAAGCTGATCTTCGGAACCGAAGAAGGATGGTGCGGGCTTTGGCCGTTTGGCGACAGACCGGGCGAACAATGTCGGATTGGCAAAAAAAAGGAACGGCTCCCGGCCCCTTATCCGGTTCAAGGAACTATGTGCTCCTTCCAACGATGGCAACGTTATCCCAAGTGATTGAGCGACGAGTCAGGGTGATGATTAAGGGGGGATGGATAGAGGAAGTGCGGAAATTGATGGAATGTGAGGGTTGGGTTGGAGCACCTGGAAGGCGGGCCATTGGCTATGACCAGGTAACGATGATGATCGAGGGGAAAATGAATCAACAGGAGGCCTATGACAAAATCGTGGCGGAGACACGGGCTTATGCGAAGCGCCAATTGACCTGGTTCCGAGGGCTACCTAATTTTCAAGCTATCGAGACGGACTCCCAGCTTTTCCCCAGCCAGAGAATGGTCGAAATTCTGGTGACCGCCCTTTCCGAATAATCGCTCGTTCATGATCATCTCCACCAATCGGGATCGCCCAACAGAAAGGGCTTTTTTGGTTGGTTTGGAGACCCATAAATCAGGCCGGATTGAGACGGGGGAGTCTTTGGAGGAGCTGGGACTGCTGGTGCAAAGCGCCGGTGGGGAGGTGGCCGACCAAGCCACGCAGAAACTGGATACCCCGGTGGCCCCGACCTATATCGGAAGCGGAAAGGCCGCCGAGTTGGCAAAGGCGGCCAAGGAGAAGAGGGCGGACACGGTGATTTTCGACGATGAGTTGAGTCCGGCCCAAGCCAGGAATCTCGAGGAGATATTCTCCTGCAAGGTGTTGGATCGGACCCAGCTGATCCTCGACATCTTCGCGCAACGCGCAAAGTCCAAGGAGGGCAAACTACAGATCGAGTTGGCCCAATTGGTCTACCTCTTGCCGCGGTTAACCAGGATGTGGACGCATCTTTCGCGGCAGTCCGGGGGCATCGGAATGAGGGGACCGGGAGAGACCCAGTTGGAAGTGGATCGGCGCAGGGTACAGGAGCGGATCACCCGACTGGAGCGGGATCTGGTCGAGGTGCGCAAACATCGGACCATTCAAAGGGAAGGAAGAATGCGCCAACATTGGCCGGTGGCGGCTTTGGTGGGCTATACCAATGCCGGAAAATCCACCCTGATGAATCGACTGACCCACTCGGAGGTGCCGGCGGAAAATCGTCTTTTTGCGACCCTGGATCCCACCATCCGGCAGTTTCGGATGCCGAATGGAGTCCGAGTCCTGTTGGGGGATACGGTCGGCTTCCTGAAAAAGCTGCCGACCCACCTGGTGGAGTCGTTTCAATCCACCTTGGAGGAGGTGGCTTTTGCGGATGTTCTGATCCATGTGGTGGATTCCAGTCATCCGCAAAGGCAGCAGCAGATGAAGGCGGTGGAGGATGTCCTCCGACAAATCGGTGCCGGGGACAAACACACGCTCACGGTTTGGAACAAGGCGGATCAGGTGGAAAACCGCACCGCCCTGGAGCGGGAGGCCTCGGGAGTGGCGCACGGGGTGATCCTTTCCGCAAAAACCGGGGATGGGATGCCGGCTTTCTTTGCCGAGCTGACGACGATGTTGGCGGCGTGGAGTATGCGGGTGCATTTGAAAGTTCCCCAAAGTGAGGGTGCCTTGTTGGCGCTTCTGTCGCGGGCGGGGAGAATCCTGGAGAAAAAATACGAAGGAAATGACGTGGAGTTGACGGCTCATATTCCTCCCTTCTTGAGGGGAAAGGTGGCGCCGTTTATTCTCCCCAGCCATGGGGAGGATACGGGAATTACCGTCAGGGGAGAGGCCTCGGGAGCGGTTGATGGAGCAGGGTCCGGAGGTCTTGGGGGCGGCGGAATTGCTGGGGATACTCCTGCGGACGGGACTACCGGGTAAATCGGCGGTCGAATTGGCGGCCGAAATCCTTGGTTCCCGGGAAGGTCTGGGGGGATTGGCCAGAATCACCCCGCAGACCCTGCAGAAGGAGTTCAAGGGGTTGGGAACTGCCAAGGCATGCCAGGTGGCGGCGGCGATTGAGTTGGGAAGAAGAGTGGGGGTGGCCGAGATTTCGGGTGGGATGATGGATACGCCCGCCAAGGTGGAGCAGTTGATGGGGCCGGAATTAAGAAAGAAAGACCGCGAGGAAGTCTGGGTTTTGCTTTTGAACACCAAACTCAGGCTGTTGAGAAGGGTTCAGGTAAGCCGGGGCTCGGTGAATGAGACGGCGGTGCAGCCGCAGGAGATTTTACGGGAAGCCCTGGGGGCAGAGGCGGTGTATGCCCTCGTGGTGGTGCATAATCATCCCTCGGGGGATCCAGCCCCCAGTCCCGCCGATCTGGAATTCACGCGAAAGTTGAGAGACGGGGCGAAAACGGTAGGGGTCCTGCTTCAGGACCATGTAATTATCGGCGTCGCCCGGGAGGGACGTTCAGGATACTATAGTTTCAAGGAGGCAGGGTATTTATGAGCAACGTCAAAATCCATCCCACGGCTATTGTGGAAAAGGGGGCCCAGATTGGGACTGGTTGTGAAATCGGCCCGGGGGCGATTGTGGAATCTGAGGTGGAACTGGGAGAAGGTTGCCTCGTGGGACCCAGAGCGGTCTTGCAGGGAAGGGTGAAAATGGGGCCCAAAAATCGAATCGGGGTGGGCGCGGTGATCGGCGGAGAGCCCCAGGATTTGGCTTATCAGGGTGCAAAAAGCGGGGTGGTGCTGGGGGAGGGAAACACATTACGGGAATATGTCACCATTCATCGGGGGACCAAAGAGGGGACGGATACCGTGATTGGAAACGGGTGTTTTCTGATGGTAGGAGCTCATGTGGCCCATAATTGTCGATTGGCGGACGGGGTGATTTTGGTCAACAACGTGCTTTTGGCAGGGTATGTGGAGGTGGAAGAGAAAGCATTTTTGGGGGGAGCGGTGGTCGTGCACCAGTTTGTGAGAATTGGGAAACTGGCGATGGTCCGTGGTCAGACGAGGGTGGGCATGGATCTTCCGCCGTACTGCATGGCGGTGGCGACGAACGGGGTTTGTGGCCTGAATTTAGTGGGATTAAAGAGGGCCGGAGTGGCACCGGACGGGCGGAAAGCCCTGCAGAGGGTTTATGAGGAATTTTTCTTTGGGGGCAAAAACAGGGTTCAGGCCTTGGAAGAGATCCGGAAAGGCAAAGACGCGAAAAATAAAGAAGTAAAAGAGTTTTGTGATTTTATTGAAAAGACCAAGCGGGGGATATGTCACGGCCTCAAGGCCGGAGAAATCAGTCTAGAGGAGAATTAAAAGCGCGACTGGATGCCGACTTCGATCGCAAAATTATAGGTATTCTGAAACTGGTAGTTTCCGATGACCGGCATGCAGGCACTCAGCATTTTGCAGGAACTGTAAAAATCAAGGCCCGGCTCCACCGTATAAGTAAGTCCGAGTTGAGCATTCCACCCGAATTGAAATCCGCTTCGAACATAGTCCCCTGAAGGGCTTTCCGGACCAATATAAACCGTGTCCACATCTAATTGTTGCCAGACTGCGCCAAGCCCGAAACCAATAAAAGGTCGCAGGGGAACATTTCCTGGCCAACGAAGCAAGGCATTGATTTGTATCGGCACCTGAATCAAATTTCCGTCGGCAGAAAATTTGTAATCTCCAGAACCTCCAAGTTGATCGATATCTCCAGATATCGTATAGCTCTGGAGCCCGTTATAGATGACGCCTGTTTGAAAGGATACCCCCAACCACTCATAAAAGTTGTAGCCGAATTCCGTATCGAAGCGAAAGCCTGGCAGGAAATTGAAAGTTTCCCCGGTTACCACGCCGGTAAAATTCAGCCCATCGACACTCTGTGGTTGTGAGCTCGGAATCGTATAAGGGTAAGCCTGTCGATTGTTACCGTTCCAGACCCTACGTGCATTGAGTTGATTCTGAAGACTTCCGCCAATGCCGGCATTGAAAGTAAATCCATCCCACACGCCCAGTTGCAACGAGGCTGGATCCCCCACAATGGGGGCAGCTTTTCCTGACACGGTTTGCAACGGGGGGGGGGAACCAGATGGGGGAGTACCGGCCAAGGGGTCAACGGGAGCCGAACCTCCCATGGGATCCCCGGCAGAAGTTGCGGCAAACGTCGGTTCAGGCGATGGCGGAAGCGACATGGCTGATGATACTGGTCCGCTTGGCACCCCAATCGGTGCCACTGACAAACCATGGGAGGCCACGACATTGGCATCTGAGGTCGAAGAGTACAAAGAGAGCGATGGCGGGCCTCCAAAGGCCGAGCCATCATCGCGATTGTTCAGAGAGGATAGTGTAACAATTTTTTTTGTTCCATCTGGATAAATTTTCAACACCTGGGCTTCAGCTTGATTCTCTTTCGCAGGGCCTGAAAGATTCACCAACGAATTGGAAAGATTATTTTGTGGTGGGGAAACGACCAATCGCTGGCCGAGAGTTGCATGGGAGGAAAGAAGGAGGAGGATCAGTGAAAGGAACGGGAATACGGATAAGAATCGGCATCGAATTCTTATGCGGATTAGTTTCAATCTGGACACTATATATAGTAGTAACAAAACAAAGAGTACTACTAATGTTATAGTTATTCACATAGTTGTCTGGCCAACGGACAACTGGACGGCAGGGGGTGACACAAATCAGAACATATTACGCAGATTAACTTAAAATCTATAGGCCAGACCGATTTCGATGGCGTAGCTGTAGGAAGTTTTTACCTGACTGGTGCCGTCGGAAAAAAGAAGTGGATTTGGGGTGATAAAAGTTTTGAACGATGTGTCCAAATCGAGGCCAGGCAGCAGGTTGTACTGAAGTCCGGCCCCAAGTTGAAAGGCATAATTCCATTGATGTTGAGATGTCGTATTTTGCGCGGCGGAGTAAGTGTAGTAATCCCAAACGCCGCCAAACCCACCCGTACAGTAGCCCCGAAAACGGCCGGAATTGGGGATTTGAAATCTAATATTCAACAGAACCGGCACTTGGTAAAAAGCGGCATACCCCAAATCAGAATCTCCGGAAATAAATGACTGAGATTGAGGGTTTCCCGCATCATTCCGCTGGACGGAATTAATCTCGTTGTAGATAAAGGCGCTCTCTAGCCCAAAGTAAAAGCCGTTGGTAATGTTATAAAAGGCCTCCACATCGAATCTGGCTCCGGGTTGAAAATTGATATATTGGTGTCCCTGACCGTACTGAAGGCTGGCACTAATTGTTTGCTGGATCGCCACGCCGCCGGAAGCTCTTAGGCCCCATCCCGTTTGCGCCCCGTAATCGTCCTTTTTCTGCCGGGTTACTGTTTCTTGGCCACCCAAAATAGCCGAGGGAGATATCGCATCGCTTCCCGTAGTAGAAGTTGGAGGTCTTGATTCATCCTCTGGCATCACCGGATTGGCCAGTGACTTCCATTGGGTTTCAGGGGATTGTTCCGCCTCGGGGGAGGAGTTTGAATCCTGTTCAGTGACGGCCAATTGGACGTCCTGAGCATTGGTCCTCAGGTTGGGAGGGGTATCCATAGTTGATGGAAGGACTTGGGCGTTGCTCTCCACAAGAAGGACACCAAGCACGGCGGTGTGAAAGCACGCGCAGAATGAGGAATATTTTCCACTTATATTTGGGATCATGCACTCCTTAGGTTGCTGTGAATATAGCTATATGTTGTGGTTAGCTTGATCCAGCACAATATTTAGAAGGTTCAAACTTCATACTAACCTTGGAAAACAACTCCCGCTTAAGAAAAAAAAGGCCACTCCCGAAGGAGTGGCCTTTTAAAGTGACTTTTTAAAGTGACTTTAGAAGCGAAGCGTTGCTGTTACCTCAGCACTCTGGGTCAGTGTGTGTGTAGTATAACCACCGTCTTGGCCCTGCCAGTTCTGGGGGCCAGTGCCAGTGAACTTATAGCAAATACCGACTGAGATATCCTGATCGATATGGTAGTTGATTCCAGCCAAACCAGAGTACGCAAATGCCCATGAATGGGTGTTCAGGGTAGTGTCTCCATATCCCAAATTTCCAAGTTCTACTTTGGAGTTACCATAGAGAGCCCCCAATCCACCCCCTAAGAAGGGTTCTAATGCTGAATTGGTTGGAATAGTTAATATTCCGTTAACCATCAGTGGGACCTGAACTAAACTTCCACCAATTGCTACTGTTCCCTTGTCTACTCCATTGAGAGTTCCCTGAAATGATTGATAAGTATTATAAGTGAAACCAGGTGCAAATTCGCACGAAAACCATTCATTGACGCGGTAACCAATAGGAACATCTAATCGGTAACCAGTGTTCAACAACGCTTTGTTAAGCCCCAATGTTCCGTAAACAGTCTCTAGCTCAGTGTATGGCAAGTTCACATCTTGTACGAAGCTAGCACCATTTTGCAGGCCAACGTACCAACTATTGTCCTTTGGCATCCCGGCAACAACATCCTTGGCGGGAACCTCGGTTTGCGAATTTAGGGAGTTGCTTGCCATGGGGACCTTCGTCGAGGAGGCGCCGTTGGTGCGCGATTGTTCCCCGATTGGAACCACCCCATCCTTCGCTGGGTCGTATGCCACAATCTTGGGGGCGCCGCCATGGGAACTGCCGGTATCCACCCCCTTTCCTACATCACTCCACCTTAAAATAACTTTGGTCCCGTCGGGATAGACCTTCATCACCAAAGGATCCGTTGGCTTGGGGGAGGAGTCATTCGCCAAGGAACTTGAGATCATCACCCAGCAGGCAAAGCCAAAAAGGCTTAGCCAAAACATGAGTCCAGAGCCCAATGCCACCAGCAGGCGCGATGCTCCATCATGTTTTGCTTCATGATTCAGAAGCAGTTCATCAGATGAATATGAATTTACCTTTATATGCATAATTAGTCTCCTTTTGTGTTTAATGTGTTTTGTGCCGATTTAAACGCTCCGTTGCGTTTCAAGTCGCCTAATTGCCATACATATAGTGTACGTCAATAAAATTGTTAATAAAATATTAATAACTTATTTAAAATATTAAGTAATAAATAAGGTAAAATATTAAGAAATAAGGACTTCTTTGTATTCCTTTATTTCGTTTTTCTTGAACTTTCTCGCAGGAATCTGAGAGAAGTTTTTGCCTTTAAATCGGCTAGGATATTTATTTGGGAATGAGAATTGTGCTTGTGAGTGCGGGGAGGGACAGCGAGAGCTTTCCGTTTTTTACTTCAACTTTTTCAAGGGTTCCAAGTTGGTCGCTTAGCTGGCCGTTCGATAGTTCTGGATCTGCTGAGAGGTTAAACTCCTTGGGTTTGTCTGACCGATTATAGAGGATCAGCACCCGGTCCCCGAGATAGGCTCGCAAGACCGCATAGGTATCCTTGTCGGCGAGAAGGCAGCGACGACTCCCGTAGCGAATCGCTGGGTGAGCGGCCCGAATGGCGTTGAGCTTGGTAACGTGTTCCTGAACTTTTCTCTCTTCAGGGGATAATTTCTTTAAATCCGGAAACATTCGACGGTTGTCGGGATCCTGAGCCCCTGTCATGCCCACTTCGTCGCCGTAGTAAATCATCGGTACCCCGGGACAGGTCAGAACGAAGGTGAAGGCCAGCCTAAGTTTGGCATAGCTCGATGGATGATCGACCTTCGGTGGTTTGTTCCATCCCACGACGAATTCGTCCGGTTCCTTAAGATCGGGCAAATCCCCATCGGCATACGCGAGAAAGCGGGACTTGTCGTGATTCCCCAGCAGGGGCGACATGGTGGATTCCGGTCCAAAGACACGATCGGAGGCAAGGGCTGAAGCCTCCAATGAGGAAAAATCCTCCGTTCCCATCCCGAAAGTCGCCAGGATCGAATCGTACAGGGGAAATTCGAACTGACCGTCGAGCCGATTGGGACCGATGAAGGAGTTGATTCCTTTGCGGTCCATAAAGGTTTCGCCGACCAGATAAAAAGACTCTGTGGAGGCTTGCGGGAGGCGGGCACGCAACCCTTGGCGGAACGAGGTCCAGAATTTGGGGGGGATGTGTTTGACCGCATCCAAGCGAAAGCCATCCAGATCAAAGCGTTTGACCCATTCGGCAGCGTTTTCGATGAGGTAGCTGCACGCTTCGGGGTTGTCGTAGTTAAAGCGTGGAAGGAAAGGCTCAAACCAAGTGGTAAATTGGGTTTCGTTGTCCCATTTGCGGAGGTTTTTGGTTCCATCGGGCAGGGTCAGTGAGCCAAACCAATCGGGGTGTTGCCGGTAGGCGGGATGTTCCTCGTGCACGTGAGCCAAGACGAGATCGAGAAGCAGGTGTAACCCCTTCTTTTTTGCGGCGGATGCCAGATCGACCAAGGCTTTCTCTCCACCGAAACGTTTTTCCACTTCGGTTGAGGAGGTGGGCCAGTAGCCATGATAGCCGGTGTACCAGCGGTGCGGTGCCTTGAATTCCTGGTAAGGGATCAAGGGATTTTGGTTCACCGGGGTAAGCCAAAGGGTATTGACCCCGAGTTTTTCAAAGTAACCCTCCTCAATCATTTGACGAAGACCGATCAGGTCGCCGCCATAGTATTGAGCAGGCGGTTCCACCTTGGAGTCAGGTTGGGGATTGCTGGAAGAGTCTCCATCGATCATGCGATCGATGAATGCCATGTACATGATGAGGTCGTGACGATCCGCGCCGGGGGCTGGGTCTGTTCCCGCCCTGGCTCGGGCTGGGAGGGTGGGAATCCCATCGGCATCCACGCCCATCAAGCGAACCCATGCCAAGGGAGGGAGATCCTGAGTCGATACTTTCCAGCGTCCCTCCGGGAGGGGTTCGGCGGGTAATTCCTTGGAGGATCCATCGGGCATTTCAGCGACCGCCAAGACTTTTTCAGGCGGGTGGCTGGCGGGAGCAACGGCGAAAGTCAGTGAATCCCGAGTGCGGGCATCGGGATACAAACATAAGGGGCGCGCTGGCGGCGAGACCTTAAGCAGGGAATTTTGATTTCCGGATCCATCGGGGACTTTTTCCCGGTTGGTTGGATCCAGGGACCACTTTCCATCGATGACATATTTATAAGGGTAGGATCCAGTCGCTAAAGGAAGGGATAATTCCCATTGGTTCTGGGAGGTCTTTTTTAAGGGAGTGGAGGAGGGGTTCCATTGATTGAATGAGCCAGCGAGGGCGACTGTCTTCTCGGATCCCGTGCCGAAAAATTTGAATTGGGCCACAGGGGCTGGCTGGATGGCCAGGGTTAAGACGGCCTCCAATGCCGGGCCCTTCGCGGGGGTCGTTCTAAGAACGAGGTTTTCGGTGCCCGTGGCCGCGGGAAGGGCTTGGATGACGAGAAACCGATCCTTGGAAAGATTCGCCTGAATCCCGGGGTTGGAATTGCTTCGGACAACATCCACGCTCCCATCCGAACCCGGATCCAGCCACCGGGTCAGGTCGTATTTTTCCTCGGTCCCGCAGGAAACGATCTGAACCGGAATCCAGCCGACGAAAGGGGCCGCTGGCGCGTCTTTCGAAGAAGACAGTTGGCAACCGTCCCCGACCAACAAGACGTAGAGTAAAAAAGGGCCTAGGAGCACTCTTGGGAAACTGCGGACATGTGGCATCGCTTAAAAAACTACGAGGAAGACCAGATGGCAGTAAGAAAAATAGTAGTGAATGGCTCTTTTTAACGGGCGACTGGGTTTGCAGAAGGCGGAATTTTGTAATTATTCAAAAATAAGTAATAAGTATAAAATTGGAACCACCATATGTAGTCAAAAACAGGAGACACAGCACAACCTGTATGTATATATAGCGTTGAACTTGTGAACTTTAGATTTAAACTAATTACTCGAAACATAGTAATATATTTGGAGAGGTTTTTTTATCCTTTACTGTTTTTGTCAGGGGTCTTGATTTTTTCGGGTTCAAGATCATTGGGTCAGGAAAACAGTTGGCAGTCATTGGCGGGGGAAGCGAGCGCGATGAGTCGAAAAGTCAGTCCGGATAAAATCGACTATAATTTGGAGGTCGGACCCGTTTTGATGAAGTTCAAGGCAGGTTTATTGAATGGATATCGTTCCAACCTGCAGACAACAAATTCCGGCGGCACGGGAAGCGCCTACAGCACCCCATCCCTAACCTGCAATCTAAGCTGGCCCATTAGTGATCTGAATGTGCTCACCTTTGGGGTGCAGGGAGGTTATTCCTATTTTTGGCAGGCTTCGCAAAGTGACAGTCCGGGGGGATTTTTTCTTACGCCGACCAGTGTTTTGAAAGGGGATTTTTATGTCAGCAATTTCAAAATTACCCCTTCCGATGCTTTCTCCCTGCAACAGGATCCAACTCAAGCCACGGAGTTAAGCGGGGTTTCCAAGCTTACCCTCTTTCAAAACAATCTTGGCTTGCTCGTCACCTGGGATGCGGGTGACTTTTTGGTTACAGGAGGAGCGTCGATCTTTACAGTCAAATCTCTCAACTCTTCAACCAACAACTACCTGGATCGCAACGCACTGTCGCCTTCCTTTTCGGTGCAATACAGCGTCACCAAAACTTTGGCTGCAGGAATCAATGGGTCGGCCCAATTCAATCGTTATCAAAATCCAGCGGAACTCATCACAACGACAACGGGCAGCAAGAGGAGCTATAGCGTTCAGGGGCAGAACAACAGCGATCTTTTTCAGATTGGCCCGTTTGTTCACAACCAAATCACGGAGTTCATCGGGATTGATTTTGATTTGGGTTATCTATGGGGCACTTTTGACAAGTTTCCGGAAGTCAACCAAGGCGGCTATCCCTCCACCTTTTATCTGGACTTCAATTGGGCGCATACGCTGAACGAGTATTTGCAGTACAGCATCACGGCCAACCGCATCCAGCAGCCCTCGATTTCGAACGGCATCACCTTTTTCACCCAATGGACATTCGGTTTTATGCCCAAGTGGAACGTGGTCGAAAATCTCTTTCTCTCCACTCCCGTGTCCGCCTTGATCGGGGATCAGTCCGGCAGCAATGGGCAAAAAATCAAAAACTACACGGCGAGCATCAATTTGGGTTATCAAATCATGGAGAAACTGAGCAGCACGGCGGGCTTTACCTATCTGATCAAAGATTCCAATCAGCCCAATCAGAGCTATAATCAGTGGAATGCAAATTTGGAGTTTACTTATGA
>Ga0214923_10006121_pt1 | contig 13659 bp, 29 predicted proteins | sample LL1510_MetaG_FD_177993 | JGI IMG/M metagenome (GOLD analysis project Ga0214923, IMG submission 177993) | Freshwater microbial communities from Lake Lanier, Atlanta, Georgia, United States - LL-1510 | ecosystem: Environmental > Aquatic > Freshwater > Lake | place: USA: Georgia | collected... | reverse complement strand
CTTCAACAACCCACTCAGATTACGCTGCTTACGCTGAACATGATCAATATCGCTATCGGTCATATGAACGACCTTATCAAAGACGCTATCGAATTCAGCAACAACTTCGTAACGGCAGCAGCGAAGCTTCTGGAACTTATGATCGCTGGGAACGCTAACCACATCACGCGGATTGACCTTACAAATCATAAGACGGTTTCCACCATCATTATCTTCGTCATCAAGATCAATGCCACCATAACTCTTAGCGTAATCAATTGCACCAACGTGCAGACCATGACCACAGCCATTATCACGATTACTATCTACACTGCTACGTGAAACTTGGCAAACCGATCCGACGCTATTATCAAACTTGCCAGAATAAATATCACGGTAGTCCTCACGAACAGCCTTGTAGGCGAGGAAACAACCATCATAAGTAATCGGCATGTTCTTATTTTCCATGAAATCAAAAAGCTCAACAACAGCATGGTCAGAAGGATTCTGACTCAGATTATCAAGGAAATTAAGCATCGGCTCAAAAGGGAAACCCTGCTTAACCATGTCGATAATGGTATTGGTGAACATGTTTGGCATCTTAATACCATCCCAAGTCAGCGAACCATCTGTGCAGTTAACATAACCCTCACAGTAGGCATTCACATGGGAAACAATATCATAAGCAGCTTCAAAATGCTCGACATTGTTATTCTTAAGGTGCTTTACCAGCTTGTTATAATTAGGGTGAGACTTGCCGAAGCAATATGTCTGACCGCTAACAATCGCAGTAACAGTACCGTCATTTGCAATAATATACTTGTTGGACATCATAATTCTCCTAGTTTATTCACATAGAACTCAGAACGTTGGACATATGTTCAGCAGACTCAATCGTGTCGATATAATCGGCAACGATCTTCACATCATTTTGACCCACATTACCATAGTAACCCATGTTGGCAATTACCTTGAGCATAGGATACTTCTTAACAGCCTCATCAAACCTCTTGGAGAATTTCGTGTTATCGATCTTCATTCCAGAGAAGTCAACGCTATCACAATTTGGAATGGTGCTGCTCATGGCACGAACCAATTCCATATCATGTCGCATAGAAGTTATACGCTTCTCATGCTCATTATACTCAGCAACGATCCTCTTTGCCTCATTATCGGTTTGTGTAGCACTAAAGATAGTTGCAAACTTTTCATTCCTGTTAGCAGACAAGCCGCATCGGACGTTGCAATCAATAATGTCTTGCTTATGGTCCGCAACAGCCTTATTGAAAACTGTACGCAGAACATCAACGGCATCGGTCCAATTAGAACGCTCTGCAAGCTTACGATTCTTAATCACAGACGGCTTAACAGCGTAGAATGTCATACCATCAACATCGTCAGGATAATGCTTGTGCATATAAGTGAGAGCATTTGCAATAAGGTTCTCATCCACATCCTTATATCCAAGGGTAATGCTACCCTTAGACTCAGTGAAGTAGTACGCATTCTCATACTTTACACTCATGTTGCACTCTTCAAATCGGCCAGTTTCTTCATTAAAAACTTGAATATGAACAGGCGGAAGACCATCACCAGAGCCAGAACTGGTTCTGTCATAGGTGATCTTGGGCAAACTGGAAGTCAGCACAATATCATCCTTGGTCGCTCCACCCAGTATATCATACAAACCGTTGTTGTCAACAGTCTCTCCATCCTTAAGCTTGTAAACATAGCACTTTTGTTCGCCATGCTCTTCACGCATAAGTTTCTTGATTCGACTCAAACCACCGCGATTCAAATCGTCAACAAAGAACTTCATGTCGCCAGTGAAGTTAATAAATTCAACATCGGTTGAGCTATTGACCTTTTTGCGATAGTAAGACTTATTGAGAAATGTAAGCGAAAGCTTGTCCTTGATATTAACACTCTCGTTAATAATGTTATCGAACAGCTTTTGACCATTCCAACTGATCGACTTCTGGAGCGACTCAATAGCATTCTTGATAGAAGAACACTGATCGCTAATCTGAACATACTTAACGCGAGCCTTATAAAGCGAAGGCTGGCTCTGGATTTGATCTTCAATCTTGGATGCAATTTCAGATGTGATACGATTAACAATATTCTTGATGTTAATCTTAGTGTCCTTACTGTAGGACAGGGACTCACGACTAGGAGTAATATCAACATCGCCAATATTTACAAAGATACGAAGACCATCAGAATATTGAATGAATCGTGCTTCTTTGTTGTCGCCATCACCCATAATCTGCAAATGATCAATAGGATAAGCAATCTGACCCATAATGATCAAGTTGCTGGCAGAGTGGTCATTATCATCAAAATACCAGCCATCACCAGCAAGAACCTTGTCGATTTTCTTAAAAATAACCTTCTCGCCAACAAAGTTAGGCTTGACCTTGAAGAATTCATAGACTTTAGCCGCTTCAACATTAAACCTATTAATGTCGTTGGAATTAACTTGAATAGAAACCTTGATACCATTCGGTTCGTCAGTTTCCGTTTCGTGCATCAGAGAGAAAACGGGGCTACCGTCCTCATTCTTATATGCATTATAGATACGCTTCTTGCCATCAAGATAAGCTTCCACAGTAAAACTATCGGAATATGCAAACGGAGCCTTACTACCAAGACCAAGGCAACCAACAGCATCATTGCTATTGTTACGAGTGCTACGAAAATACGTAGTATAAAGTTGCATACAGTTATCGTGATCCATGCTAGTGCCGTAATCACGAATAAAGAAAACAGGATTCAGAACGGTGGGAAGGTGAACGTCAAAAGCAACGTCACGCTTGCCAGCATCAACGTGGGAATCGTAAGCGTTGGTAGAAAGCTCACGAATAACGGCAAGAACCTTATTAGAATAAAGACCATCAGACAGAATAAAGAAAGCCTTGGACGATGCTTCGATGCTAAACTTAGACTCTTCGAAGTTACCAGACTTTTCAATAACGTTTGTACCAGCGTGAAGTTTCATAATTTCAAAATCTCCTACAAGTGCTTAATTGTCGAATGTGCTATCAGTATACCACAGTTATCGGCTGTGTCAAGCGGCAGCTTTAAAAATTTTCTAGCGTGTCTGCTCTACGCAGAAAAATAGCGGTTCTAAAGCAAAATCAACCAAATGACCATCGACGTAATCGTACCATTGATCTAGAAAATCTTTCACATTGTTGATATCTTCTGTGCAATATCTATAAGAGTGGTAATCATTGATATCGTCATTCCAAATAAAGATTTTGTCATAATTTGCTTCTACATTACGAGAATCTTCCTTAAAATATCTAGCTGCTAAAAGTTGAATAGGTGAATATTGTGTATTTTTCATAGAGCGAACGATATCACTTTCAGACATTTGAAGTTCGATTTTCATTTCCAGCCTAAAGCCTCCGAAACAGTTGGTAATTGAGAAACAAAAACATCCTTACATTGATTTGCTATATCCATATGTTCCTTTTGAGTTCCATTAGACGATCTAAGGTTTATGTAGTGAATCCATGATCTAACGGTTCCACTCATATAAAGCCTAGTGGGAGTTGCTAGTGGAAGAACAAATCTTGCACATTCTTTTGCTACACCATCTGCTATCATACCATCATAAATAGCTTTTGCTTTTGCAAAATGTTCTCTTATTTGAGTATTCCATTTTACTTTTATTTCATCAGAAATATCATTGATACTATTTTGTCTATTTTTAGTATCTTGACGGCGTAATTCAAACGTAGGTATTTCTTGTGCTAATAGCGTTGTGTCAGCATATCTCTGACTAAATTCTTGAAAAGTAAAACTTCTATGGCGAAGAATTTGTGCGGCTAATCCCCTAGTGGTATCTATTTCAACAGTCATGAAAGCCTGCTCAAATATCGACCAATGCTCATGATCTATACAATACTTAAGAAGCTTCGAATAGTTTTCATTATTTTGATTACTTGGATTCGATACTTTCGCACAATATGCTATAGTTTTTTCAGCGTCCGGTGTAATAGATACAAATTTAACGTTCATTAAATACAAATACCTTTCTGATATGATCTAAAAATTCTTGCGAAGATAATGAGTTTTTCATGATGTTGCAAGTAACACAACATGGCTGAGTGTTATTTTTTGTATACCCTTTATTACTATCTATTCTATCTATAGAATTGGTTGGGTAAGGAATTCCTTTAAAGTATTTCGCGTCTGTTAATGATGGTTTAGCACCACAATATGAACAATCTTGCGTGATCAAAATTTCAACGTCGTTAGGACTTAATTCAAAATAAATATTTCTTTTAATTGCACTTTGTTTGTAAGCATTGTGCTTACTATTTGTGAACGCTTGTTTTGTTGTTCTTGTTCGACCGTTTTTTCTAGCCTGCTCTGCCCTTTGGCACCCGCAGCTTTTACCATATTTTATATTTGAATATGTTCCTTTGTGTTCTTTATTACATGCGGGGCAAATTCCGATAGCCATTTTCCTATTTCTGTTTTGTTCTGGTTTATACTCATAATATGTCTTGAAGATTTCCATATTGGCCTCCTTTGGTTAGTATATGATACTATACACCAAAATATGCCAACACTCACTTTTGAAGTTGCTCCTCCGCATTACGCTTCGTCTTTGCTGAAAATCCAGCCGCATATCCTTGCATATATGCTTCTTTGGTTTCAAATGTAAAAGGTTTCTTTTCTTCCCTTATCCAAGCGAGATAACTTTTGTATTCATCGCAAAGCATTTCTTCGTCAATTAGTTCTAATTCTTTGTAATGATACGTGGTTAATTTGAAATCTGTAGATATTGTACCAAAATATAAACCATCAATATCATCGAAGTGTCTAACCCAAGATGAGATAACTACTGGACATCCAAACGGATCATAAACAATATCGCCACTATCTAATTTTTCTGCATCCTCAAGTTTCATTGCTCGGTCCTCTAGGGAATTCTCAACAATCTATTCTACTTCGCGTCCGATGATTTGTCAACCCCCAAAACTGACTTTAGCCTTGGTTTCTTATTTTGCATTGTCTCTTTGATCCAAGGTACAAATTTACTTATTCTTGTGTGGCCGGATTCGTCGCCATATGTAGAGTCTGGCTTCTTATCATCAGCCATCACGCATGAATTAATACCAGCTAATTTATTTCCTATGAATAAACCTCCGCCGCTATCTCCATGACAAATAATAAACTCTAATGATGTTTTATTTGCTATAGAAGGTGTGCATACCAATAAGTCTCTATCAATATACTCTATTTTATTTGAGCCTGCTCTACGCTTACCATCTGAAAATGAACTACCGGTTTTAAATGTTCCTGTCAATCCATATCCAGAGATGGTGCATATTTTTCCAACCTCATCAGTGTTATCGTACAATTCGGGGTAGAAACTTAAATCTAGTTTTTCATCTATGTAGCATAGTGCTATATCGTTTTCTCCATAATTCTTTTCTTCAAAATCTTTATGTGGTATAACAACATGTACAAGATATTTTTTGTCATCTTTATGAACTACGCACAACTTTGCACCCTTAACAACATGTGCCGCAGTTAAAACCCAATTGGGATCGATAGCGACAGCGGATGCACAAAATAATCCATTGTTTTCATATGCTCCACATATTTGATAAATGTAGTGGAAGTCTTTACCAAATTCGACGTATTTTTCGTCAGGAGTATTCGGGTCTATTGTGCCAGAATAACATACTGGTAAACATAGACTAAGAAATAGAGCTAATTTTATGATTATTTTCATGGTATGGCCTCTGCTGAATTTTTGAGAGATAAGATTTACAGTCAGAAACTACATTCTCATTCCAGCTTTTATAATCCATTAAATGACCAAATATCAAATGACAGGTTTTCCCGCATAGTGTTATTAGATTATCTGGATCAAGCTCTCTATTCGGATTTTTATGTACAGGCTCTATGTGGTGAACTTCCAAGTCTTCTTTTCTACCACAGGCTTGACAAAATGGTTGACTTTCTAGATGTTTCTTCCTAACTTCTTTCCATTTCCAAGAACGCTCAAAGTATCCATATCCAAATTTTTTAAAAAGCCAAAACATAGTATATCCTTATGATGTTAAAACACCTTCATAATATACACTTTATCATGCTAACCTATAGATACTAGACAGCTAAATATACCGCAATTATGAGGATCAATAAAGTAAATGATGAAAATAGGCAACAAATTAAGGCGTTTCAATATCATGATTATATTCCAATTTAGGTAATGTTTGATGTTCAACAGAGTTTTTAATCTCCATAATCAGCACAGCATTTTCTAGGGTGCCGTTTATTTCCAAATGCTCATGAATAGCTTTAGTCAAATAATGGCAAACTTTACCACACTCTAGTGCTTGATTTAAAGAAAAATATAGTGTCATAATGGAAAAGGGGGATAGTTTTTAGCTATCCCCCACAGAAGCGTAATATTTATTTATATGATCACTCTTCTCGTACTAACGCAACACCTAATCCACCCGGTACTGTCGGTGGAATTGTGTCTGTAGCATCAAAGTCGAGTACTGCTGGTGTGCTAACATTTCCAGCATCGTCTACATCTACTAAAGTGAGAACCACTTTATCATTTTGAGCAAATGAAAGCTCACCAAAAGATGTCGTTTTTGGTGCATAGACTTGACTACTCTTCTCTTCACCGTTCACTGTTACTGTTAACCTTCTTTCAACAACGTCTGCATCGACTGGTGCTGCGGCTGTAACGCTATATACTAGAGCCATTGTCTCACCTTTCTCTGTACGAACTAAGTAGTTATGAAATGCGATAGGTTGGATAGTTCGCATATCCATCTTTCGCAGTTGTTTGATTAAATTATTGTAGGAGCAAAAAAACATCCTTACCTCATACTTCGTTCAATGATATTAATCTGAGATATTCTTCTTGAGATATCCAAATATCATCAGTATATGTTTTATGTGATGTTAACAATCCACTGATTTGCTTTCTACCACGATAAGCTAAACAATATTTTAGAGGCTTACCGCTAATATAGCATACACGATTAGATAAACTTAATCGTAGATTCCACTGTCTATTTTTTAGCCATCCAAAGTGCATATTTAAAAATTTATTGCTGTTATTAGTTCTTATACCTAGCATAGTAGCATCATCCTCATTGTGTGCATGATTCCATTCTGGTTCCATCAAAATAACCTTCCTAAACTGTATCCAATGCAATAACCTAATATCGCAAGGAATAACAATCTAAATATTTTATAGGTATTTTTCATTATATTACAAAGTATTCAGTGTCTGGTTTTTTGCTTTTTTGAATCTTCGGTCTATTAGATATTCTTGTTATCTTACCCTTATGATCTTTGTGTTCCAAAGCTAAAAATGATTTTGAACCCCCATCATCATAATCTTTGAAACAAAAATTATAGTTTTTAATAATGTCTTCTGCTTTTGTATATCTATCGTAAATTTCGCCTTCAATCTCAAATATCAGTAATCTTTTAAAGACTTTTGGCATATTCAGCCCCCTTTCCCACAACATCTTCTGCGATATGATCATCTAAAATTTCTGGACAATGCCGATTAATTTCTACTTCTAGTGTTTCGATGGGATAACCCATTTTTTCTCTATAAAAGTAGTCTTTAAACGAATCCAATATTTCCAAATTATCCATTCTGGAAACTACATGATCTGTATATCGTCTTGCAAAATAGGGCTTGTTGTCTGGTGTAATATGTAAATGTCTCATGATAAATCCTCCATATAAATAAATGGAACATTAGAAATAAGTTCATCCTTGATATGGGAATTGCGAGATAATATTTCATCACGCAAATCATCATGTGAATAAAGATTTTTTTCTTCATTCAAATAATCTCTTAACATTTCTCTTATTTGCATAAAATCCATGTTAGCGATTATAGCATCTATATATTTGTCTTGAATCTCCTGCCTATTCCAATGATTAATAGATAAGGTTTTCATGGTTGACCTCATGGTTAAAGTTTAATTTTACCCATGACTCCAAATGTCCACCATTTTCACGGCTGACTTTTGGCACCACAACTACCTTATTATAGTCTGGCTATGGCTATTGCACAACAGAAAGATGCTTAGTAACCTCAGATCGCCCAAGAGCAATCCTAATACCAAGTTTTTTATCATAGTTGTCTTGTAGGCAGCATCTTGCTCGACCTTCAAAGTGTTCTCCGTGAGGGCTATCAATAATAATTTCTGTCATGCCACCCTTTGGCTTGACCGCACCATCGCTATTATGAAATCTGTGATGCCTTACAGCAACCTTATATCCACAACGACGAAGAAAACTAACAGTAACATGGTTCATAAATTTTCCTTTCAACTATTGTAGTATTTCAATATTCGGTATAGAGCAAAAGAACACAATATTATTCCAATCACAGAAACGATTAGTCCTATAGTTTCATCATGAATAATTCTTGGACACAGTGGTTTAGTAACCATTGTTCTAGATTCATTCATTGATTGATCGATCCAACAAGTTTACAGAATTCGATAACATCGTCATCTGAAAAATTGTTTTTGGCATAATTAAACATTAAGCACACAAATCTTACGTTGCCTTTGGTGTAACCTTTGGTGCTATCTATTCTATCCAAAGAAGCTTGATATGGACTTCTATCCTGTTCGTAATTATGAGTTCTCAGGGTTAATTTGCATTTGGTAAATGGGCAAATACCATTCTGTGATTCCCAAAGTTCTTTTAGATATTGCAAATCAACATCAAAAGACTGATTTCTTTTTTTTGAATTTCTAACTACACTTTTCATATACCATCTAAAATCTGTATATCGGTCTGGCTGTCTGGTATATTTTGTTACCTTAAAGTTATTATAAAATTGGGATATATGTTTTAAGTTATTACTGTTTTTACCAGCACACTGTAGATTACAATAAAATAGTTTTTTACCCTTATTTTTCTGTCTTTTGATTTCTGATGCTAATTTTTCTACTTTTTTACCACATGAAGCACACGTTATCATTATCGTAGTTTTCATAAATTTCTCCTTTAATGTGTTATACACAAAAAAATGGAGCTGGGCTGTTTTAAGTGGAGGCGGGCAGAGTCGAACTGCCGTCTTGCGATATGTCTAATTACATCTTCTACAAGTTTATTTTGCTCATGAGTTAAACATAGCTATAGAGCAAACAAGATTCGCTATGTCTTACCAGCTTCTCTTAACCTACAACCCGCTGGGTATTGTAAGTGCAGAGGGATTTGACAACGGATTTTTGATCGCTACCCTCATTCGCAATCGCAATCCGTCACTGCCCGTTTTTATTAGGCAGCGAGAGCTAACTGAGTTTCGCCAGTTAAAGCGTTTAATCGACTTTTAAAGTGGCCGGTCGATCAACCACTACTTGCTAACATAATTTTCTATATCCAATCGATACCGTTACGCCCCCTTATTTTAGGAATTTGATTAAGTCTCTTGGTCCATTGTATCCAACCTTCTTTGTTACCATTGACTTGTCGATAACCACAAAAGTTGGTATCCTGTCAACATTGTACCCTTCCACTAGGTCTTTGTCAACATCGTAATTTGCTGTCACTACAAAATATTTCTTTACTACCTCTGATAAATTGTGGTCATTATTGATATCGTGCTTGGCTATCTTACAAGCACCGCACCAATCTGCTGAGAATACTATAAGTGTTGGACGATTTTCTTCTTGACCATATGAATATGAAAAAACTGTTGCTAATGATATGAGAAAGGAGAGTAAAAAAACGCTTGCTATATTTCGATTATTCATGCTAAATTTCCTTATTATGGTGTAATTCATCCTTAAATTTATACACTTATTTTAATCTTCGTCTATGTATCCATACTCCTTTGCAAGATATAGGTATAATGCATACCATACCAAAAAAGCCGCTATGATTACATATCGACTGTTCGGTAGTGTGTCTTCAATCATTTTTACTACCTTCTATAAAATCTAAAACACCCTTACATATTTCCAATAGATCACCTTCTGTTAGATTCATGTCAGCATACCCATCATAAGTAATAACTCTGATATTGAAGCATCTTTTAGTTATCATTGGATTATGGTGTATTTCAATCATTCCTTCTTTGAGGATTATATTTTGTTTCCTATATTCCTGAGAAGGGATCGGATTCTGGTTTATATCCATTTTTTTCTCTTTTGTTTTTCATCCAAGCTAATAAATCTTCAAAACAATTTTCACAAATATGGATGTCGTGTTTCTCTCCATCTCGTTTACTGAAATATCCCCACGATGTTTCTATAAGAGCGTATTCGTGACAGTATTCATTACTACAACACGACGAACATATGTCACAGTAAATCTTATCTAGTACTTGTGCTGTTTTTTTCTTAAAAGTTCTCATATATTTTTCTTATAAAGCAGCAGAAGGGAATCGAACCCTCAACAACTAGATTGGAAATCTAGTACTCTGCCAATTGAGTTACTGCTGCCTAGTCTAGTATGGATATGTTGTACTCATTTATTACTCTGTAGAAGTAATCTCTAATTTCTTTGACTGCTTCATCGGCATCTTTGAATTCATGACCATACTTATACCATGATCTAAGTTGTTGTTCAATATCGAACATGGCTCCAATTAAATTTTTAGACTGAACAGCCCGATTAAATTCATATTCTTCTTCTGGCAAATCAAATTTAAGTATTGCTTTCATATGCGAACCACCCCATATTTTCTAGGTCTTGTTTCACTTCTTCTGTTATAAAGCCTTCATTACCAGAACAGTACCAATCAATATAGTCGCCTTTCTCTAGTATGTTGGCGATTATACCACCAACTGTTCTCCATGTATAGGAACATGTTTTGCTACCTTTGGTGAATTCATTGTTGCATAATGCAGCATATAAATCTCTACAGTAATCTTCTGATTTTATACATTTATTGTAAATATGGTCGTTGGTTCTCAGATCATATTCTAGGTCTGGCAGATCATTAGTTGGGATAGTATCCTTGTCCTTACCTTTTTGCCAATATTCTTTCATAATGTCATAAGTCTCTTGATTCATTCTGCCTTCTTTAAGACTTCTCTTATCACACTGTTCCCAAAATGAATATCGTTCTGGACTTGTTCTATATTTCATAGGTGTATATTTATCTTTTTGAAGAAAGATATTATTGTTCGTGCTAGTATAATACCAATACTAACCTCAAATATTTTGGATAGGCTCAGGTATAACATAACTCTTTGGCTTTCTTTGGTGTCCTACAAATACTTGGCTAGTTATAACCCCCATACCAACTACGAGGGTTATAGCTATGCCAACTATAAAGATGGCAAAATCACTCATTTTACCAGATTCCCAAGTGCGAGAATACTAGGAACCCAAAGGCCAACGAAAATAGCTTGATGTTTATTTACATCGGTATCCCCCAAGAACCATAGTGTGACACTAAAAACAAAACTACCAAAAGCTGCTAATAGAAAATAATTTTCACTCTTCATAATTAACCTTTCTTTAATAAAATTAGCTTTGTTTTCAATATTACAGAAAATTGGGCTTAAAACTCTACGGAAGTTGATTAAAGGGATACCCGCGACCCTAACCTATCGGCTCAACATATATTATATGTCTCTAGCTCATTCAAACACATAAACTTTGTTTTACCATACTGAATAGTTCTTGATTTATGCCAATGTCCAAATAACCATAAATCTGGCTCATGTATATTGAGTAATTCTTGTAATGCCCAAGTGGTATTATTTTGAAATACTCTTTCTCCAGTGGGAACCATTTGATGGGCAATATTTTCTGGACAATCATGAGTGATAACAATTTTTGGTTTAGTCGTGCGATATAATTCTCTCGCCTTCATAAACCCTTCGATTCCTACCTGCTCATTCTCCCACCAATCAATACCTATCGTTCGATAGATTCTATCTATACTGTATGCTCCACGGTAATAGAAAAACTCTATACGATTGAGTGATGTATATCCATAGTCGCCCAAAAAATGGGGATAGTTGTAACAAGTATCATAGTTATCATGATTACCGGGGATAATCAAATGTTTCGTTGAATCAACGTGGGTGAGAGTATCGTATTTGAAACCAAAATCGCCTAACTGAACGGTATAAGGATTTTCTTCTGTCCTTCTAACTATTTTATGATAACGCTCATATTTGCCATGAACATCGCCAATTACCGTAAATCCTTCCATCGTTTTTCCAATTCTTTTAGCGTTGATTCTGTTGTACCATCATCATAAAAACAATCGTAATCGCTGCCTGTTATTCGACTGTATTGTTCGGGCCAAATTTCGGACAGTACATTCATAACGGTTTGACCATATCTTAGCTCAAATGGGTGAGCATTATATGTATCGTCAACTTTGTTTAAGAACTGTGGGAAACTAAGCATCTGGATTCTCCAGATATCCACCTATCTGCGGTTCTGCATACTCATCATAGTCTGTATTCATTTCGTCTTTATGCCATTGTACCACAGTCTCTAGTGCTTCGTCAAGAGTGTCAAAATAATGTGACCGCGAAGGGCCAAGAACATAAGAATAAATGGATACTCCAGTAATTTTAAGTTCACATTTTTTATCACTCCAGTAATTTCCAAAATCTATACTAATATGTCCTTCTCCGCTCTTACAATGTCCATCACTATATTTAAAGTAATGATCGTAAGCTTCTTTTAACAATTGTCTTATCTTTATGAGTTTCTCTTTGTTTGTCATAGAAAATACATGGTATCCAATTTTTTGAGCAGATTTAGAAATATGGGCATTTGCTTGTCAACCTCATTATCTGGACCGCGATCTATTTGATCTAGTTCATCTTGACTCAGTATGTCTTTTAAATCTTTCATTGTAAACCTTTATCAATAGCATCCCATGTTACGTCTTTATACTTTGGATAATCAACAGGCCAGTATTTTGGTGGACTTTGTGGGGTAGGTAATTCTGGATAGTATGGCTTGCTGTATTGTAATTGCTCAACCTTTTTAACAAGCTCTTTAACGACTTTTTCAAGATTAAGTAGTGACTCCAATACAATATCAATCTTTTGCTTTGTTGTCTTTTTCTTTTTAGAAATTTTCTTTTTCATACCAGTATTTCTCCAATACCTTCTAATACGCTAGTTCTAACACCTTTACTCATATTACTTAAGAGTATGTGGTTCTTAAAAAAATCTTCACCCTTGGTTTTTACAATAACACCAAAAGCATTTCTAGTCCAACCGTTACTTAATGAGCGGACACCTTTGAAATCAATCTCAACATTAAATCCAAGATCAATCTCTTCTAGTATAGATTTTCTAAGTTCAGCGGCCAATTTTGTGCTGCTTAAATCGGTCCCGTACATATCTTTGATCTCATAATAAATTAATGGCCCTTTCATTGAAACCCCAATTCTTGATCTAAATCAGATAATTTTTGTAGTGCTTCTAATCTTTTCTGTTGACTTTCATAATTCAAACCAGCAACAAAGCCGCACTGAAAATAATAAAAGTCATTAGGAGTTCCTTCGTGATCTCCTTCTATCCATATTGTTTTTGCTAATTCCTTGGCTCTATTATAGCCAGATTGAACAATTTCTTTTTGTTTTTGTTGCCAAGTTTTTTTCATAATTTATTCATCTCGTATTCCATTGAGTTTATAGTCATAAACATATGGAAAATCTTGCATCATTTA
>Ga0214923_10006120_pt1 | contig 13660 bp, 14 predicted proteins | sample LL1510_MetaG_FD_177993 | JGI IMG/M metagenome (GOLD analysis project Ga0214923, IMG submission 177993) | Freshwater microbial communities from Lake Lanier, Atlanta, Georgia, United States - LL-1510 | ecosystem: Environmental > Aquatic > Freshwater > Lake | place: USA: Georgia | collected... | reverse complement strand
ACGGCCGGCAGCGGCACCGGCACGATCCGGAACTCCGGCGGCGGCCTGCTGACCCTCTCGGGCAGCCTCTCCAAAGACAACAGCATCCTGCGGCTGACGGGCGGCCGGTTCAACATCACCGGCGTCATCAGCGGCACCGCCGCCAACGCGAGCGACCTCCTGTTGGACGGCACGTCCACGGTCACGCTCTCGGCCGTGAACACCTACAGCGGACCGACCTTCGTGAACCAGGCGAGCAACCTGGTGCTGGGCGTGGACAATGCCATTCCGAACAATTCCACCGTCACGCTCGGCAATGCGACGACCACCGGCACGCTCACGCTCGGTTCGTTCTCCGATTCGATCGGCCAACTCGTCTTCTCGGGCTCGGGCGGCACGCTCGCCATGGCGGCCGCCACGACGGCATCGGTGCAGCTCGTCACTGGCTCGTCGCTCACGCTCGGCAGCAACGCCCGGCTCGACCTCACCGGCAGCGGCACGGCCGCGGGGCTCTATCGGCTCGTCTCGGCCTCGTCGCTCACCGGCACGTTCGCCGCGGTGACGGGTCTCAACTCAAACTACGTCCTCCGCTACGGCACGGTGAACGCCAATGAGATCGACGCCCAGCGGAAGGCCGATCAGGCCGCGACGTTCACGATGACGGCCCCCGCCCGCGCCCTTGTGAACACGAGCGTGGCCGTCAGCGGCACGGTCACGAATTCCTCGCCAGTGAATTCCACGGCTCTCACGCTCGGTCTGGCCTCGACGGGCCTGACGGGGAGCGGCTTCACGACAGGCAGTGTCTCGGGCGGCTCGAGCCTCGCCGTGAGCGGCACGCTCGGCGCCGGGCCCATCGCAGGCACTCAAAACTGGTCGATCACGAATACCGACAATAGTGCGATCACGACGCTCTCGACCGCCACGGGCAGCCTGCAAGTGGTCAACCAGCGCGAGTTCACGGTCACCGGCGGCACGATGTCGCTGGGCACGTTCCTGCGGCCGGTCGGCGCCACGGGCTCGGCCACGATCTCGAGCAGCGGGCTCTACGCCTCGACCGCGACCGCTTCGCTCGCCGCCTTCAGCGGCACGAACACCAACGGGTTCAGCCTGGCCCTCGCCAGCGGCTCAGCCACCTTCGCCGGGGCGCAGGCGACTCAGCAGGCCGTCTACGCCCTCTCCGGCTCGGCCGCGTCCGCGGGTGTCATCAACGGGAGTTTCACGTCGAGCGTGACCGCGGAGTTTGGGTCGATCGCGCCGCTGTCCGTCCTGCTCACCGGCACCGCCCTCGATCCGGCCACGGCCCAACTGGCCTACGGCGGCACGGCGGACGGCATGAATTGGACGATCAACCTCGGTGAATTCAACCAGAGCTCCGGCACGAGCAGCGCCGTCTCGTTCGGCATCTCGAACCTCACGCAGACGGCGGGATTCACCGCCGACCTCTTCCTCGCGTCGCTCTCGAATCCCACGAATTCCGGGGCGATCTTCACCGATCTCACGGGCACGTCGGCCTTCGCCACGCTCGCGGCGGGCGGCACGAACTCGTTCTCCGCCTGGATGTCGCTCGCCACGACCGGCTCATTCACGAACGTCTACAACCTCGCGTTCAACAGCTCGAAGAACGGCGCGTCCCTCGGTGGCACGCCGCAAAACGTGACGCTCACCGTCACGGGCGTGATCGTCGTCCCGGAGCCGGGCGGAGTCCTGCTTGCGTTGTTGGGCGCGGCCGGTGCGGCTTGGCTCAGCCGCCAGCGCCGGGCTTGAGTACACTGCTACCGCCTCCTCACCGCCATGCGTCGCTCTGCCCTCGTCCTGGTCGCAGCCCTCGCCGCAGCGACCGCGCCCGACTGGGGATCGGCCGCCGAGCATCCGGCTTCGCCCCCGGCAGCCGGCTTGGTGCTTTGGCTCGACGCAGCCGACACAGCCACGCTCACGTTGACCGACGGTACGGTGACTGCCTGGCTCGACAAATCACCACGCGCGCGATCCTGCCGGGCCGAGGGCCGCGGGACGGCGAGGCGCGTCGCCGACGGAGCCAACGGCCGCGGCATGGTGCGGTTCGACGGCGGCGTGAGCTTTGCCACCGAGATCACGGACGCGGACAAGACGGCGCAGGGGTTCGTGAACGTATTCGTGGTATCGCGGCGGTTGCCCGATCAAGCGGGCGGCCCACAGTGGCAGCGGATCGTGTCGAATTGGAACGGCTCGGGCCGCGACAACGCCGCGCCCAATTTCAGCGTCACGGCCGATCGTGCCGGCAAGAACGGGCCCTACAGCCCCGTCATCGACCACGCGAGCCGCAGCGACGTGACCCTGGCGAAGCTGCGGATCGGCGGCAGCGCCCAAATCGACGGGCACTATCTGCATGGCGACGTTGCCGAGGTGCTCATCTACGATCGCGAGTTCCTCACGTTCGAGGATGTCCAGGCCGTGTGCCGGTATCTCGCCGCCAAGTGGGCGGCCCCGCTGCCCCCAGGGCACGGCTGGACGCGGCGGGGGCCGCTGGGTGACACGCCAACGCGGGCGACCGACGCTTTTCCGCTGTCCGACCAGGCGAATGCGGCAGGCTGGGTCCGGCATGAGCCGCTTTCCGACGAGTTCGATGGCGGCGCGCTCGACCGGGACAAGTGGATCGATTCCATGTTTTGGTGGCCAGGTCGCCAGCCCGCGTGGTTTTCCCCCGACAACGTCGCGGTCCGCGACGGCATGCTGCATCTCACGTTCCGTCGCGCATCTCCGCCGCCCGAACTGGAGGCCAAGGGCTATCGTGATTTCTCCTCAGCGTGCGCGATGAGCAGGCAGGGCAACGTCCTCCGCTACGGCTATATCGAGATCCGGGCCCGCCCCATGGCTTCGGCGGCCTCGAGCTCCTTTTGGCTCCATGTCGCTCCCGGGGCTGAACGAGCGGCCGATTCCGGGAGCGCTGGTACGGAGATCGACGTCTTCGAGATCGGAGGCAAGGCGGCCGGCTACGAACGGTCGTTCAACATGAACCTGCACGCCGTGCGGAACGCCGGCGGCACGAAGGAACGCTGGACCAGTGGCGGCACCTGGAAAGCCCCGTTCGACCTCGCGGCCGACTTCCACGTCTACGGCCTACGCTGGGAGGAGGATGAAATCGAGTATTTCGTCGACGGCGTTCCCGTCCGTGGGGTGGTCAACGATTGCTGGCATCTGCCAATGCATGTCATCTTCGACAGTGAATCCATGACCAGTTGGTTCAGCAAGCCCAGCGATGCCGACCTGCCTTCGACATACTCGATCGACTACGTCCGCACCTGGGTGCGGACGCCGCCCTGACCTCGGGTCAGGACTGCCCGACTCGGGGACAGGGCAGGCCTTATCCAACGGTCGCGATGCAGGAACTCCCACACGGTGACGGTTGGATCATCATCCTCTGGTGGTTGGTGCGAGCCAGCCACGAAACGGTTCAAGGCTCGTTGAGCCGGCGTTCCAGGGCTGATAGTGTCGCGAGCACCGCATCGAAGGACGGGGGCTCCGCGAGGTACATGTCTCGCATCGCCGCGAAGTCGCGACGCAGGGCCGGCAGTCGCTCATCGCTGGGCAGCAGGTGAAATGAGCCGGGCCGTGCGGTCTCGTAGTTCGCCCACGCACTGCCGAAGAACAGCCGTTTCCAGTCCACAACCCGTTCGCAGGTTTTGAGGTCGGCGATTGTGCCTTGCACCGCGGGGTGACGTGCGAGGGCCGCGACATCGGCATAGTGACGCGAGAACCGGTCGGGGGTTGCCTTGTCAGCGGGGCGATGATGCTCCGCGTGGAGGATCGTTGCCTTCTCCCAAAACGTCCGGTCGATGCCCAGGGCGACGACGTCACATTGCCAATCGGGCATCGCGTCGGGAAGCGCTTCGAGAAGCCACGGCGTTATGGCATGGCGTCCGACCGGCTGCTGGTCCGTCAGAGAGCCGAACTCGAGCTTCACAGCACGTGGCAGGTAATCAAAGCCTGTCGGCTGGTGAGATGGGTAGTAAAACAGCAGGTGTGGCGAGCCGCTGGTCGGATCGGCTGCGTACTCGAACCAGGCCCCGCGCTCAGGTTCGCCAAGAACATCTTTCGCCTCGGCCTCGAGAGCGGGCTTGAGCTGCTCCTGCACCGCCTTTGCACAGGCCGCCTCGGCGCGCGTCATCCATTTGTCGGCTTGGTTGCGGCTCGTGCCGGCTTCCGGGAGCCCGAGCAAGGCCGGTGAGACCGAAAGATCGATGTCCTCAGAAAAACGCTCGATGATTTGGAACACTTTCGACAGCGACGTGCCTCCCTTGAAGACCAGGCTCTCGCGGAACTCCGAGCGGAAGAGCACGCCCAGCAGCCAGCAGACCCAAAAATCTTTTTCCAGGACGACGGCGGACAGGCCTCGCCTTGCGGCTGCCTGCTCGAAATACAGCCGGCGTTCGTGGCCCGGAAGCTCGAGGAACGAGAGTCTCATGTTCGGGCTGCCGCGAGTTCACGGAAGATCGGGTGCATCCAGGTGGGCGCCAGCCGGAGATCGTCGAGAAGCTTCCGCCGTTCCGCAGCCGGGAGCGTTCGCTTCAAATGCGCACGCCGTTCCGGCGTCACGTGATCACGGCCAAGTTCGCGAAACGCCTGAATCAGAAGACCGCTGAGCCTTCCGGAGGGTTCCATGTTCCGCGGAGTCGTCCGCCGCAGTTGGATCGTCGTGCCGCCAACGATGACGGTGCGACTGGGACCATCGGTGAGAAACACCACCTTTGCCGGCACCTGCTCCGTCAGGCCGAGCGCGTTGGCGGCATACGCGCCGGCGGGCTGCAGGCGGACGCGGTCACGGCCGGCGATCGCTCTCGCCACAGCTTCGGGCGGCGGCGAGAGCGGACCGAGGCGCGGGTGCTCTACGGGATAGTCGTAGACCCCTCGGGCCAGCCGGCGGATCGACCCCGCACGAACAAGCCTGTGCAGGGCAACATCAATCGCCCTTCGGTTTCCGAGGTCGAGAAAATCCGACGGCACAACGACGCATCCCCGCCCCCGACGCCGGAGGGCGGCGAGGATTCTCGCGTCGAGCGAGTCTGGCGACTTCTGACGACCTGGCATGTAAGAAAAAGTAGCACGTTCTTCTTACGGAATCAAGAGGATAGCCCGGTCAATGGCACTTCCGCAACAATTTCCGAATCGACGAGTTGCTCTTGAGTTCGAGTTGGTGCCTTCCGGGCCGGTTGTGCGGGCGTTCCCAGGCCCCGGCCCCCCTCTGAATCGACGATTTTTCCTGCTCGGCGGAGAGTCTCTCCTCATCCAGGCATGGATAGGCTCTTCGGGATGACCTCACAGCGAGTGGATGTCGATCGCGGGCAGGTCTTCTATCCGTCCTTGGAAGACATCGCGGTCGTCATGAACCTGCACGAACTCGCCCCAGTCGGTGGGCGGGCCCCGGGCCGCCATCAGAAAGGCGTGGCCGCACCGTGTGCACCGGGCCCGGGCGAACCCGTGGCACAGGATGGGAACAGAGTGCGACCACATGCGGGGCCGCCTCCGATCGCCCTCTTCAAGAAAACGAGAGCGGGGCCCGGGAGGGGCAGAATCGCGAGCGTTTGTCTCGCCCCGCGAAGATCACGCAGGACATCCGCGAGATGGCGGCGGCCGAGGCGGCGAAGGGGGGCGTTGCCACGCCTTGTGAGCCGATGGCGATCCAGCTGCCGGAGGTCCCGGGAATTCGCAGTGGAATCCGTGCGGAGCGGATGACGGCTCGAATTCTCGGTACGATTTCCTCATGGAACTGCTACGGGAATCCATCGCTGTCCGAACCTCCGCGTGCGAGCGGGAGCGGCTCGCTGTCCGTGAGCGGCTGGCAGCTGCGCTCAGGGAGTATCTGCCGGCGGGCAGCCGGGTGTGGCTGTACGGCTCCTTGATCGAGCCGGGGCGGTTTCGCGAATGGTCGGATATCGACCTGGCACTCGAGGCCGATCCGCCCGCGATGAGCATCTACCTGCTGGCGAGCCTCCTGACCGAGCGGTGCCTGCGGCGCGTCGATGTCTGCCTCATGACCGAGACGCGGCTGGCAACGGCGATCCGCCGCAAGGGGGAAGTATGGACCGTATAGGACTCGCGATCCTCGAGCCTCGCGCGGAAAAAGGTGACAGCCACCATTTGCCGGTCGCCGCAGGCGACACGGCCCCGGCCAAAGGCCGGGGTCTCCAGACAAATGGTGGCTGTCACCTTTTTCCTCACCGCGACATGACGGCCGCCCAGGCCGCCGGCACGCCGAGCGAGCCGGTGGCGATTCAGTTTCCCTGAGCGGCGTCGGCGGCGGCCACGGCCTGGCGGAGCCCGGCTCGCGTGACGAGGTGGATGAGAAACCCCACCGGGCCGGCGAAGAACGTGAGCACGAGGGCGAGCGTGCGCAGCGGCCAGGGGATGCCGAGGCGGAGGGCGTCGCGGGCGATCCAGGCGCCCACCACCATGTCGAACACGAGGTAGTGCGTCCACGCGGCGGCGAACACCCAGTCGTCGGCGAAGGCGCTCCTGAGGCCGGCGAGCGTCGTGAGATCGTCCGGTGGCGGCCCGCCGCTCGCCAGTTTCCAGCCGATCACGGCGGCGTAGCAGGCCGCGAGCAGCCCCGGCACGACGATCGCGCAGAGCACGTGCGACACGAACCGCCTCGCGGGGAATGCGACGAGCACGATCCAGGCCACGAGGGCGACCGTGTTCGTGACCTCGAAGAGCCGCTGCGGCGTCAGGAGGTCGCCCGGGCCGCCGTTCACTTGCGGCTCCACCCCGTGCCGTCGGGGCGATCTTCGAGCACGATACCGGCTTCGGTGAGCTTGGTGCGCACGAGGTCGGCCGTGGCGAAGTCCTTCGCCTTGCGGGCGTTGGCCCGGATCTCGATCACGAGCTCCATGAGCTTCGCCACGAGCCCTTCGTCGGCACCGCCGCCCGGTGCCTTCGGCTCCGTGAGGAAGAGCCCGAGCACCCCGGTGAGTTCGCGCATCACGAGCAGCATCGCGTCGAGCGTGGCCATCTCGGCCACCGGCTTTTTGGCTTCAAGGGAATGCTGGTCGATGAACTTGTTGACGACCCGCACGAAGTCGAAGAGCGTGGCGATCGCGATCGCCGTGTTGAAATCGTCGTCCATCGCCGCGAGGAACTTGTCGCGGAGGGCCTTTGCTTCGGCGCCGGCCGCGGCCACGGCCGCGTCACCCTCGCGGCGGTTCCGGCAGGGCAGGGCGTAGAACGAGGTTCCGCTCACGCGCTCGTAGCGGGCAAAGAGTCGCTCGAAGGCCTCCATCGCCCGGGCGCTCTCGCCGAGCGGCTCCTCGCCGAACTGGATCGGGCTGCGGTAGTGCGTGGAGAGCAGCAGCATCCGGATCGCCTCGGGACGATGGCGGCCGAGCAGATTCTTGAAGGGCTCTGCGCCGGTCGACTTCGAAATCTTCGTGGCAGCCTGTGCAGCCGCTTGGTCGGCTGCCGACACCTGCGCAGCGGCGTCCTCGGCCGATCCCGCCTCGCCGCGCGGCCTCCCGCCCACCTTGCCTGCCGCCCCGGCGGCCTGCATCAGGCCGTTGTGCATCCAGAACGTGGCCATCGGGCAGTCGTGGAGCGACTCGCTCTGGGCGATCTCGTTTTCGTGGTGCGGAAACACGAGATCGAGCCCGCCGCCGTGGATGTCGAAGTGGGGCCCCAGCAGGGCCTTGCTCATCGCCGAGCACTCGATGTGCCAGCCCGGCCGGCCCGGGCCCCACGGGCTTTCCCACTCGGGCTCGCCCGGCTTCGCCTTCTTCCAGAGCGCGAAGTCGGCCGCCGACCGCTTCCGCTCGGCAGTCGAGCCACCCTCGCCCTGGGTCCGCTCGACGGAGCGGTTCGTGAGCTTGCCGTAGTCGGCGTCTTTCGTGACGTCGAAGTAGACGTCGCCGTCGCTGGCATAGGCATGGCCCTTGGCGATCAGCCCCTCGATGAAGGCGATGATCGTGCCGATGTGCTCCGTGGCCTTCGGCATCCGGTCGATCCCGGTCACGCCCAGGACGGCGAGGTTTTCGAGATAGTCGGCCGTCATCTCCGCGGCGAGTTTCGCCATCGTCGTGCCGCGGGCCGCGCTCTCGACGATGATCTTGTCGTCGACGTCGGTGATGTTGACCACCCACGTCACGTCCCAGCCGGAATACGCGAGGTGCCGCTTCACGGTGTCGAAGATCACCGGGCCCACCATGTGGCCGATGTGGCTCGGCTTGTAGACCGTCGGCCCGCAGAGATACATCCCCACGTGCCCCGGCTTCACGGTCACGAGGGGCGCTTTTTTCTTCGTGAGCGTGCTGTAGATCTCGATCTGCGGAAGGGCCGTCGCCGTCGTCATCTCGCCTCCGTTCCCGTCGTTCAGTCCCGCCGTGCCCGCTCGACGAGCACGACGCATTCCGCGGCGATCGCCAGTTCCTCGCCGATCGGGCCGACGTGTTCGCCCGTCTTGGCCTTGAGCCACACGGCCGAGACGTCGACGCCGAGGATGCCGGCGATCCGTTCGCGAATCCGCTGCCTGGAAGGAAGGATTTTGGGCCGCTGGGCGAAGATCACGCAATCCAGGTTCACGACCCGCCAGCCTGCGGCGGTCACGCGGGCGTGGGCCGCGTGGAGCATGTCGGCCGAGTCGCGCCCCTCGTTGGCCGGGTCGTCGTCGGGAAACATCTCGCCGATGTCGCCGAGCGCGGCCGCGCCGAGCAAGGCGTCGGTGACGGCGTGGAGCAGCACGTCGGCGTCACTGTGGCCGATCGCCGTCTTGTCGTGCGGAATCCGAATGCCACCGAGCACGAGCGCGTCGCCGGCGCCGAGGCGGTGGGTGTCGTGTCCGAGCCCGATCCGAAACATGCCGCTGCTCCCGCCGCATCGACGCGGCCGAGCCGACGTTTTCGCCTATACTCCCCGCATGCACAACTCCCATGGCGGGCCCGCCTCGACCGATGCCGTGATCGAGGTCGAGGGGCTCGCCAAGAGCTACCGCGTGTTCGACAAGCCGGAGGGCCTGCGCGCGAGCCTCAAGGCCCTCGTCCACCGCCCGAGCCGCGTCGTCGAGGCCTTGAAGGGGGTGAGTCTCACGGTGGGCCGCGGCGAATTCGTGGCGCTGCTCGGGCCCAACGGCGCCGGCAAGACCACGTTCCTGAAACTGCTCTCGGGGATCATCACGCCGTCGCGGGGCACCGCACGGGTGCTCGGCCACGTGCCCTGGGAGCGGGCCGACGACTTCCGCCGCCGGTTCGCCCTCGTCATGGGCCAGCGAAACCAGCTCTGGTGGGACCTGCCCGCGGCCGAGAGTTTTCGGCTCCATCGGGAGATCTACCGGATCGAGCCGGCCCGGTTCGAGCGCACCCGCGACGAGCTCGTCGACCTCCTCGGCGTGCGGAAGCTCGTGCTCCAGCCGGTCCGCGACCTCTCGCTCGGCGAGCGCATGAAGCTCGAACTCGTGGCCGCGCTCCTCCACGAGCCGGAGGTGCTGTTTCTCGACGAGCCTACGATCGGCCTCGACGTGGTGGCCCAGCACGCACTCCACCGGTTTCTCGCCCACGTCCAGGCCGAGCGGAAGATGACGATCGTGCTCACCACGCACTACATGAAGGACGTGGCCGCGCTCTGCCGCCGGGCGATCGTGATCACCGGCGGGTCGATCCTCTACGACGGCTCGCTCGACCAGATCGTCGATCGCTTCACGACGCACAAGATCGTGACCCTCGACCTCGACGAGGCGCCCGATCGCGAGGAGTTCGCGCGGCTCGGGTTCCCCTGCGAGATCCGCGGGCCGCAGGTGACGCTGCGGATCGATCGGCAGCGGATCGCCGACGTGCTGCCCGAGATCCTCCGCGGCCGGCAGGTGCGCGACGTGTCGGTGGAGGACGTGCCGCTCGAGGAGATCGTGGCGGAACTCTTCCGCTCGGGGGGCACCGCGGCCCCCCGCGAGCCGGCGGGGGCGGGTGCATGAGCCGGGCCGTCACCACGCCGCGCTTTCCGGGCCTGCGGGCCTGGTTCACGATGCTCGTGATCTGCCTCGAGGAGCGACTCGCCTACCGGGGCGACTTCATCCTCGGCACCGCGATGCGGTTCCTGCCGATCGTGACGCAGGTGTTCCTCTGGACGGCGGTGTTCGCCGCCACCACCCGGACCGACATCGCCGGCTACTCCCGCACCGACATCGTGGCCTACTACCTGCTCACGATGGTGACGCGGGCCTTCTCCAGCATGCCGGGCCTCTCGGGGGGCATCGCCCGCAGCGTCCGCGACGGGTCGATCAAGAAGTATCTCGTGCAGCCGGTCGACTACGTGTCGTTCCTGCTCGCGGCCCGGATCGCCCACAAGCTCGTCTACTACGTGGTGGCGGTCGTCCCGTTCGCAGCCGTGTTCTTCCTCTGCCGCGGCTACTTTCCGTCGGCGCCCGACGCAGCCACGATCGCGGCGTTCCTTCTCGCGCTCCTGCTCTCCTTCCTGCTCGGCTTCTTTCTGGAGGCGACGCTGGGGATGCTCGGCTTCTGGTTCCTCGAGGTGTCGAGCATCATCTTCGCCTACATGCTCGTGCAGTATCTGCTCTCGGGCCACATGTTTCCGCTCGACATGCTCGCCGGCGTCCCCACCGGCCTCGCCGGCGTGAGCGTGGCCGACGTCGTCCGCTGGCTGCCCTTCGAATACACCGCGTATTTTCCGGCGGCGGTGTGGCTGGGGAAGATCCGCGGGGCGGAGCTCGCGCGGGCGCTCGCGATCGAGGCGGGCTGGGTGGTGGCGATGGCGGTCGCCTGCCGCGTCGCCTGGTGGCGCGGCACGCGGCGCTACAGCGCATTCGGAGGCTGACTTGGGCAGGTATCTCTCGATCTTTCTCACGTTCACCCGGGCGTGCCTCGTGCGCGACATGACGTTCAGGACGAACTTCGTGATCGAGTGCCTGACGAGCCTCGGCTGGATGTCGATGAATCTGGCCTTCTACCTGCTCGTCTTCCAGTTCACGCCCGAGATCGGGAAGGGAACTGGCTGGACGAGGGAGCCGTTCTTCGCCTTCGTGGCCACCGGGCTCATCATCAACTCGATCGTCCAGGCGCTCTTCATGCCGAGCGCCGAGGAGCTCACGGAGATGGTCCGCACCGGCGGGCTCGACGCCGTGCTCGTGCAGCCGCTCGACGCGCAGTTCCTGCTCTCGATGCACCGCGTCGACTTTTCGTCGTTCGCCAACGGCCTGGTCGGCGCGGGGCTGCTCGGCTGGGCAGTCATGCGGATGGACCATGCCCCGCCGGCCGCGGCGTGGCTGCTGTATCCGCTGCTCATCCTCTGCGGCGTCGCGATCCTCTACAGCCTCGTGATCATGCTCGCCGCCGCCACGATCCTCCTCGGACGCAACCAGAGCCTCTACGACTTCTGGTTCTACATCACGAACTTCTCCCGCTACCCCGCCGAAATCTATGCCGGCCCCTGGGGTGGCCTGCTCCGCGCACTGTGCACCTTCGTGATCCCGATCCTGCTCGTCGTCAACGTGCCGGCCCGCGTCATCACCCAGCCGCTGGAGGGGCGGGGCTGGGCGCTCGTGGGCCTGGCCGTCGGCGCGGCCCTGCTCGCGCTCGTGGTGTCGCGGCTCGTGTTCCAGGCGGCGCTCGTGAAGTATCGGAGCGCATCGAGCTAGCCATGAACACGCTCCTCGCCTGGCTCAGGCTGCTCCGCATTCCGAACCACGCCACCGCCGCGGCCGACGTGCTCGCCGGCTTCCTCATCGCCGGACGGCTGCGCGAGGTGGTGCCCCCGCCCGCCGCGTTCTGGTGGACCCTCGGCGCGAGCCTCGCGTTCTACGCCGCCGGGATGGTGCTCAACGACGTGTTCGACGTCGAGCTCGACCGCCGCGAGCGGCCGGAGCGACCGCTGCCCGCGGGTGCCATCGCCATCGGCACCGCCGCGGCCGTGGGCCGCGGCCTGCTCACGCTCGGCAGCCTGTGCGCATGCCTGGCGGCCTTCGGCTCGGCCCATCCCGCCGTCGCGCTCGTCGGCGCGGGGCTCGCGGCGGCCGTGTGGACGTACGACCGGTACGCGAAGCCGACGGCGTTCGGCCCGGCGGTGATGGGCGTCTGCCGCGGGCTCAACTGGCTGCTCGGAATGACGGTCGCGGGAGGCCCCGCCGCGCACGAGTGGTTGATCCCGATCGGCATGGGTCTCTACGCCGGCGGCATCACCCTCTACGCCCGCGACGAGGCCCACCGCAGCCGCTCCGGCACGCTCGCGATCGCCACGCTCGCGATGCTCGCCGGCCTGTGCATCGCCGGCGGGTCGACCTGGCTCCTGGCGGCCGCGGGCGGCGGCGCGGCGTGGCTGCGAACCGGGCGGCTCGACGCCTGGCTCCTGCTCTGGGGCGTGCTCGCGGCGTCGATCCTGCTCCGCAACCTGCTTGGCATCCTCGACCCCCGGGGCGGTCGCGTGCAGCAGTCGGTGGGCAACGCGATCATGTCGATGATCACCCTGGCGGCGGTGCTCGTGCTCCCGGCGTGCGGCGAGGCCTGGGCGATCGTCGTCCTGCTCCTGCTCGTGCCGTTTCTGTTCGGGCGCCAGCTCGTCTCGGCCACCTGACCGCGTCCACGCGTGCCCGTCATGCTTCTCGGCTCCAGCACCAACGGCATCGGAGACATCCCCCCGCTCGACGCGCTGCCGCTCCTGCGTGACCTCGGCTACGAGTCGCTCGCGATCACGCCCGATCGCCACCTGCTCGATCCGTTTTCAGACGGGATCGCCGCCGAGGTGGCCTGCTGGCGGAAGGCCCTCGACTCCGCCGGCCTCGCCCGCGTGATCGAGACGGGCGCCCGCCACCTCCTCGACCCGCTCCGCAAGCACGAGCCGACGCTCGTCTCGCCCCACGGCCGCGACCGCGACCGTCGCACCGACTTTCTCGTGCGGGCTCTCGACCTCGCCGTGGAACTCGGCGCGCCGGTCGTCTCGCTCTGGTCGGGCACCGCCCGTGACGCGGCCGACGAGGAGACGCTCTGGCAGCGGCTGACGAGCGGCCTGGGGCCGGTGCTCGAGCGCGCCGCGGCCCGCGGCATCCTGCTCGGCTTCGAGCCGGAGCCCGGCATGTTCATCGACACGCTCGCCCGCCAGGCCATGCTCCACGAACGGCTCGGCAGGCCCGAGCACCTGCGGCTCACGGTCGACCTCGGCCATCTCGAATGCATGGGCGAACGCCCCCCGGCCGCGCTCCTCGCGGACCGTGCGACCGAGATCGTGAATACCCACGTCGACGACATGCTCGCCTGCCGCCACGAGCACCTGCCGCTCGGCACCGGCGACGTCGATTTCCCGCCGCTGCTCCGGGCCCTCTCGGCCGCGGGCTACACCGGCGGCCTGCACGTCGAACTCCCGCGCCAGTCACACCGCTGGCTGGAGACGGCCCGCGAGTCGGCCGCGTTCCTGCGGGGAATGCTGGGCAATCGGTGTCGAGCGACCTGACATCGACCCGCAGCTACGAGATGGGGAGGCTTCGGGCCACCCGTGTCCCTCGAGCCGGCGTATTTGACCAGCGGAGCCATGGATGGCGCAGCGCAGGCAAATCCGAGTGAGCCGAAGCCTGGAGGGCAATCCTGTTCGGCACAAGATTGCCTGACCGTGGGGCAAGCGTCCCGCTTGCTGTAGGACAGGCTTCAGCCTGTCATGCCTCAACGCGCCCGCGCCGGCTCGGGGTTACCCCGTACCGTCTCGCCGGACGTTCGCCTCCGCCCTC
>Ga0214923_10006119_pt1 | contig 13661 bp, 12 predicted proteins | sample LL1510_MetaG_FD_177993 | JGI IMG/M metagenome (GOLD analysis project Ga0214923, IMG submission 177993) | Freshwater microbial communities from Lake Lanier, Atlanta, Georgia, United States - LL-1510 | ecosystem: Environmental > Aquatic > Freshwater > Lake | place: USA: Georgia | collected... | reverse complement strand
AATTTCTTCTTCTGGTAAAATTGAAACAGATTAATTGAATGGAGATATTTTATTAATCAAACACGGTAGGCATGTAATGAACAAACTAAAAAAATGAACTATCAGTGAGTAGAATTACTCCATTTTATTTACAAAAAAAAAGATTCATTTTAATCGAAAGACATAATATCCATATTTGTCCAAAACAAAAACATGACAATCGAAACTTATAAAACGCTTGAGGAAAAATCAAATTTCTTTGATTGTATTACCATTAACTCTAAAGAAGAATTTGATGAACTCGCTAACTATTGGACTGACTCCAAGGAAAGACCGTCTTTAGACACGGGTTCAAAATATATTTTCAGAGGATTGACTGAAGCAAAACATAAACTCTTTAACTCAGCGCAAAGGTATTGGATTGGAGAAGAATTATCGAAATTGGGAAGTAACTACCAAGAGTTTATTCAATCCTTAATTGATAATGCTAAGACTTATCAAGCAAATCTGTTAATTAAGTATTATAACGCATTTGGTCATCCAGCTTATGATTTATCGATCTTAAGTTTTTTACAACACTATGGCTCCCCAACACCACTTTTGGATTTTACTTATAAATTTGATTCTGCTGCATTTTTTGCTACCGATGGATTGGTCCATAATCCTTCATCTGATATTGATAATTATTGTTCAATTTACTCAATTGACACTGAATTAACTGCTCGTATTTTCCCTTCAATTATAGATCATATTTCTTCTAGTTTATCTCAAATTGAGGACATTTTAGAAAGAAATAAAGATAAAAATATTGACACCTCTAATGTCTTAGAAAATATTGAAGAATTAAAATATAACGCATTCCAAGGTTTAAAATTATTTCATATTCCTGGCTATCTTCCTGATGGTTATTCATTTGAATTAAAAGGAGTCCCAAACTTTAAGTTAGTGCTTAATCAACATAACTTAAACATAATAAACCAAGCAGGATTATTTGTTTTTAATTCTGACCCAATTAATCCTTTAGAATACTATTTCACAGGACAATTAGAAATTGGTAAAACATTTCACCTGCCCAAAATCAAATGTTGGAATATTCATAAAAGTCTACAAGAATTTATTATTCATTATTTAACGAAAAATAGACCATTTGCTATTAATCGAGAATTTATGTTCCCTGAAGAAGAACTTATTGCTCGACAAGCATTTCTGAAATTTAAAAACTTTTCTTAAACCTTAGCTCCATGAGTATAGTTAAAAACTGGTTTACAAACAATGATAAAACCAAAATCGCACCTTTTTACTTATCTATTTTAGGTATTGGCCTATTAACATTCGCATCAATAATAATCTATTGCTGTTGGGTCCTACTGCCTAATAATGAAGAAAATTGGGTTTACTTTTTGGGTAATAAATCATTTATTGAAAAAGATGCTAGGTTAACTCTTTTAGTTGTTTTGAGTGGAGCTCTTGGTAGTTTTATACACACTGCAACCTCTTTTTCGAGATACATTGGACATGACAAATTTTATAAGAGATGGATTTGGTGGTACATACTCCGTCCTTTTATTGGAAGTGCCTTAGCATTAATCTTTTACTTCGTAATTCGTGGAGGTCTTTTTACAGGAAACTCTTCAGATGATATCAATTTTCATGGAATTTTAGCAATATCAAGCTTGGTTGGGATGTTTTCTAAACAAGCTACTGACAAACTTGATGAATTATTCAATAATCTTTTTAGAACTGAAAAGGAACAGGATAATACTGATTCAATAAATCATTAGGATTGTTTTCTTTCTGCTTTCAAAAAACATCATTTTATAAATGATTGTAGATTATTAAAAATCCAGAAAGTTTTCTTCAATTACTTACAAATTTTCAGTAAAATTTGATTCTCGGTATCCATTTCAAAAGTCACATCATATTCATCCAAAAATTTATGCGATTTAATATCATACAATCCGTACCAAATAAATTGAAATTCATTCTCACTAATCAGTTTCAATTTCCCCACTACCTGCTTTGAAGATATATCTTTATCCAATGGTGGAGACTCATAACCTTCTCCTTGTTCTCCCAACGGAAAATCAAAATAATTTGTTCGATTAAAATAAAGAAGAACTTCATTAAATGACTCTCCTTTTTTCATATCGAGAAAAACAAACCATACACCAACTTCACCAATTCTCAATTGAAGCTCTACTATTTCATCTTCGGTTCGAAAATAACCACTACGTTTTTCGCAATCGGGTTGCCATTGACCATTGACTATCTCAATTTTTGAATTATTAATTTGATATGACTTTGAAATCATTTTTTTTAAAGCCACATATTCTCTTTTTGAGTGTTCAATTTCAATTTCTGCATGGGGTTGAGTAGTTTTTCCATAAAAGAAGATATATGGTATCTGTTTTTGTCTTTCAGGGATTGAATAATTATCGTCCCTTTCACTATAAGTTTGAAAAGAAGATAAAATTTGTTTCTTTTTATTCATAACTGGTCTTTCCATGTCTCTTGGAAAACCCCAAAACGTTTTATTTGGATACCTCTCATCTAATAAAGCTGGATTGAAACAAATCAGTTGTTCTTCTGAGTTTTTGTTTATATCAAAGATTCCATAATCAACTCCATCCTCGTAACCTTGAGCTCTTATAACTTCTAATTCACCGTCGTCAACCAAATCGACTAACCATTTGTAATTTATGTCAAAAATTGGATAATCAACAAAATGAACTTGTTTGCCACCTACATACCAATATTCATAAGTAGTTGTCTTATTGCGATTGTAAGCGGTGTATATTTCTATCGTAGCGTTATTAACATTAAATTTTTCGATTGAATCAACCTCCAAACTATCTGGTATTTCGATGCAAATTTTTAGCGGATTTTCTTGCTGAGCATTTGAAGTTGGACCGCAAGAAAACACACTCGCCAATAAACATAGAGTGAAGATCGATATGTATGTAGCTTTTATATTATAGCCCATCTTGATCGCTTTCTTTGGGGTTTGTATTAACATCATTACCTAACTCTTCAATAATTTTTAAAGGATCCAATTTTAAATCTTTACCACCCTGAGAATTTCTTATCTCAAAATGTAAATGGTTAAATTTAGCAGGTTGACCTGAAGCATTTCCATCTTGTCCAGTAGTACCAATTTGATCTCCTTTTTTAACCTTACCAGGTTTATAGGTAGATAGATGAGCATACATAAATTGATAGGTTACCCCTTTATACTTTCCAGTGAGAAAAATTCTATTTCCGTAACCTTTTGGATCTGTAATGTTGTATTTTGCCGTTCCATCAACACAAGCATAGATTGGGGTTCCTATTGGCGCGTACAAATCTATACCATAATGATTATTATTCCTTTTAGGCAAGTTTTTATCGTAATCGTTTGTGCTGCTTTTTGGTGACCATCCACCATTATAATGCCCTCTTAGTTCTAAATTATCGAGAGGATGGTGCCATTCTCCTGTATTATCAACCTCTCCAATGATTGGATCAATCTCTGAACTCGGATTCGAAACGCCACGAATAAGTTTCTTACCTTCTTCATAAAGTTTATAATATCGTTTAAGCAGTTCCTCTCTTTCAATTTTTTTATTTTTATTTCCTTCTTTATCTAGACTTGCATTTTCTTTATAATCTGTACTTGGTGAAGAATAAAGTACAAAGGATTTGTCTTGTCCAATTCCGCTAGGGGCAAAAACTTGAAGATAAATATCTTCTGGTGATATAATTTTCTTGCGTTTTGGATATAAGTAATCCCGTACTTTATCTAGTTGCTTTATCTCTCCCATTCGAGCGTACTTCAACTTGACCTCATGAAGTTTATCGAACCCACTACCTCCTTTGAAGTCTCCCAATTGTTCAAGTGCTGGCTGTGTAAACTGAATAAGACCGACAGCCTTTGATGAATTTTCGCCTTTTTTAAAGTCATCCTTGGTGATAGATTCCGGAGGGATAAGTGTGTTTACGTTTTGCCCTGCAATGATATAAGCTTTGAAGGTTCTAGCCGATTCAACCGCCATTACTGCCATAAGTGCATTAGCCATTTCAATTTTTCTCTCATCTCCATAAAGTTCAGCACAAATAGTGATGACTTTTTGTTCAAATTCAGAGTTAACTAGTGCACTCCAAATTAATACTCCCTGATTGGATTTCTCTTTGTTTGTTGTCGGCGTACGATTAAAGACTTTCTCACTTCGGATTTTGAAGAAGGGATAAAGCGCTATAAAAAAAATGTCATCTTTTTCGAGAAACCCACAATCAATTCGACACTTACGAACCCCTTTATCATTTATAACACTTCTTACGCTTTTCTTGAATTGTACGTTTTCACCATCATTATATTGATATTCCCATTTGATACTGAGTATTTGCGTGTTATGTAAGTATTGTGAATTCGGTGTTGCCAAATAATATACTCGTTTCTTCAGATCAATCTCAGTAACAACTTTCCCATCTTGATAGGGCCCTTCAACCTTTTCAACGAGTGCGCCATTTCTCCAAACGCTTGGGTCATTTTCAGTTGTAGGCAACAAATCGAGCCTCTGGTAGATATTGGTATTACTCAACACAGCAAATCCTCGAACTGCTTGCGTAATTTTTTCATTATTGAAATCATAGCTTATCGCAGAAATAGAAATATTTACATTGAAGTTAATACTTGGGTGACCAGAAGGAATTATGTAAGAGTAGAATGGTTGTCCTCCAAAATAGTCTGGAAAGTAGAAATTCTGATCTATCTTAAGAATCATCACTTCTTTCCCATCGGCATCATCAACAAATATTTGGATAATATATCCATCAGGATTTGAATATTCTGAAACAACCACCTCTTGAATTTTATTCATAACGCCTTAATTTTATTCACCTCTGAAATCAGATACCTTAAAATAGTTTTTTCAACAAAACGTTTCCTCAGTATCGAAATAATCACTCTACTATTATTGAGTTAAATAATAATCCTAATAATAGTTTGTTTAATTATAATGGTAAAGTAATTATCTTGATTTTAAGCGCATTAAACCGTAGTTATTGTGCCAGCATAACTAGTTAATTAATAAGTTTTTCTCATTATCATCGATAATTCAACTTTAGTTTAATATCAAAACTAAAAATAATTGAATACAATCTCGATGAGTATAATTACTCAAATTCAATCAAGTACATACACAAAGTATGAGTATTTCTACTCATTGCAGAACTCCTTACGATTACTCAAATTTGTTAAAATATTCCTGACTCATGAAAATTGAATACAATACTCAAACTAATAACAAAATCGACTTATAAAATTCACCAAATTAGAACGCAAAATTCAAATCCGGTTTAATAGAGAAATTAGTAATCCACTTTGTAGCAGAATCAATACGAATTTTTTTGTCATTTACCAAAAGGCTTCAAAGTTGAACTTCTCGAAGGAATCTAATGGGTGATTAAATGATAGCACAAAATTAGAAGGTTGGATAAATTAAAACAAATTATATAAATAAAATGGGACTTAAAGCTTTGATAACACTTGATCTTAATGATACTACAACACCACAACGTAATACTTTTTACGAAAAATTAAAAGAATACAAATGGTCAAGAGTTGGTCGCTTGACTACTGCCTGGAAATGTAGTTTTCAAAATGGAATATCAAGATTGGATGCATCTAATGAAATTATTAGTGATATCGAAAATGCAAAGCGTTTTGCTAAGATTTCTGAGGTTGAATATGCATTTCAACTGGATGAAGAAGAAATTACAGTAGGAATCAAGAAATAGTAACTAAAATTCTACGTACAAATGTAGGAAGATCTGATGAAAGAATGTCTATTCATCATCTTCAAGAGCATCGATAAAATCTTCAAATGAGTTGCTCACTTCTTCAATTTCTCCATCTTCATCTATTCGATAAATTTTCGAGTTAGATATCGATGTATCAAAACAAAAAGAACTCTCCCCGCCTTCAGCAAATGGAAAATATCCTTTAGGTAGAAAATCTTCGTCCGTTACATCTAATAATTCTTCCATTGTCATATCTCCATACTTAATTGGAGGGAAATAAATATCAGTATCACTAAAAACCGGTCTTTCCGGATGTCCGCCATTGTATTTTAGCATTAAATTTTTGTAATTCTGCGGAAGTTTATATTCATATTTGGATTCAAACGCTTCAAGTTCTTTAGATGTAATTTCCTGTTGTTTAGTATGCTCCAATTTTATCATCGTATATATTTTATGTCTATTATTGTTTCATTTTAATAGGATTATCTAATGATAGCTTAATCCTTTATTATTGTTCTGTAATATCTTCTTCCCAATCCTCAGCGTAACCACTCGAGGTGACGGTAAATAAAACTTCTTCTGTCGAATCAATAGAAATAAAGAAAAATATTGGCCCATCATAGCCTTCCACTATGTATGTAACATTCCATAAATCTCTAATTTCATCTTTGAACTTTCCATATAATACTTCTTCATTCACTGTATAAGTAGTTTCCTCCAAAATTCTATCACATGTGCGCTTTCGATCTGAAATATATTTTGTTGCTATTTCTATTGCTTTTTCTTTAGTCATTTTATTGGATTAAATCTTTAAAATGAGATGTTATGAAGGATTTCTTGATAATGGACAACCTACTTAGGGTCTGCTGAAAAACTAAAAACCCTTTTCAGATAAAGGATTCCTGCTAATTTTATGGAATCAAGTGCAAGGAAAAATGAAAAAAACAGCTAAAAACCGTGCATCAAAGCCAAAATACGTCAGTCCAAGCCAGCTATCATTAGCAGGATTTGAAAGTCCGTTTGAGCGTTCATTAAATCCGGATAATCGTTGGGTTAAACTTGCAAAGCTTTTGCCATGGGATGATTTATGTTCCATTTAAAGGAAACATTTTCCTGAGAAAGAAATAGGTCGACCTGATTTGAATCCAAGACTTGTGCTTGGTGCAATAATAATAAAGCATCTCTGTGATTTAGATGACAGAGAGACAGTCGATCAGATAAGCGAGAACATCTATATGCAGTATTTTATGGGATACTCATCTTTTTGTGACACGCCTCCATTCGATCCATCGTTGTTTGTAGAGTTCCGTAAGCGTTTAGGGTTGGAACAAATCAATGCAATCAATGATAGAATTGCTGAACTCAAACGTGATATTAAAGCAGAGAAAAAAGACAAATCGAATGATAATCAAGATATTAATCCAAACAAAGGTTCTTTGATTATGGATGCAACAGCTTGTCCTCAAGAAATTGCTTATCCAACAGATGTTGATATTTTGAATGATGCCCGAATGAAATCAGAAGAGTTAATGGACTTGGTTTTTGAGTGTTCTACGGAAACAATAAAGCCAAGAAATTACAGAGAAATCGCTCGAAAAGATTACTTGAATATTGCTCAGAAGAAAACAAAATCTAGAAAAAATATTCGAACAGCAATCAAAAAACAGTTGGGATAACTTCGTAGAAATATTGCTTCTATTAATCAACTGTTGGATCAATGTGAAAAGATTCCTTTCGATCAAAAGCAATACATGTATTGGTTTGTTATTCAGCATGTATATGAACAGCAGCAATACATGTATAGTAATAATACACATAGCGTTGACCACAGAATAGTAAGTATTCATCAACCACATGTTAGACCAATTGTTAGAGGAAAATCAACTGCAAAAGTTGAATTTGGAGCAAAAATCAATGTTTCATTGGTGGATGGTTTTTCTTTCCTTGACGACTTCAGTTGGGATGCTTTCAATGAAGGACAAAGATTAGAAGCAAGTGTTGAAAAATACAAAGAACGATTTGGTTATTACCCAGCTTATGTTTTAGTTGATAAAATTTATTGTAACAGATACAATAGAGCCTACCTGAAAGAAAACGGAATAATACTCAAAGCCAAACCACTTGGAAGACCATCGGAAGAGGCTTTGTCAAATCAAGTAAGTCCTGGCGAACGCAACCCAATAGAGGGAAAGTTTGGACAAGCTAAAAGAGCACACGGATTAGACCGTGTAAAAGCAAGATTAGCAAACACCAGCGAATCTTGGATTGCAAGTATCATTTTAGTGCTAAACTTAGTCCATTTGGCTGAGGTAGCACTGCTATGGATTAAAGTCTTATTGATAAAATTGAAAATTGAAACTCAGAAAATTGAGTCAAAGCAACATTATGTTTTTATTAAAACTTAGTTAGTCTGACTTTTTCAGCAGACCCTACTTACAAAGCTTTAATATATTCTCTTACAAGTGAATCTCTTGCTAATTCAACTGCAGATTTACCTTTGAAATTCTTTAGCTTTTCATTGACACCTATAGAATGTAAGTATTTTAAATATGCAAAAACCATTTCTCTTTCTTTAGAATTTCTTGGTTCGCACATAGAATAATCTAAAAATAAATTATTTCCTGTATTAGGGTCTATATAGTCTAAGTTGTATCCATATTTTTTGAGCTTTTTCAAAGCTCAACAGAAGATAAACGGAAAGTTGCAAATGCACTTTCAATTTTTGCATTCTTTTTAATCAAAAACTTAATTAATATCTCATTATCTGTATCTATATAAGCATTTAAAAAGTGGTTTTTAACTTCTTGTGTAAGGTCATAGTTAAAATAATCTTTAATTATTGGTAGAGAATTTGAAGGCAGTACATAACTAAATAGAGTTAATTCAGTTCGATCTATTATTGTTCCGCTTCTATCTTTACAACAAGAAAAATTAGGATCATCGTATGTATCCATAAACTTACGATAAGCATCATAATCACCATTTGAAATTAATTCTAATGATTTTATTTGATCTTCAGTACAGCTTTTACAACCGATTTGATTGCAACTCATTAGTATAGTTGATAATGCAATTAGGATTATTAGATTCTTCATTCTTTTTATTGGATTAAATCTTTAAAATGAGATGTTATGAAGGACTTCTTGATAATGGACAACCTTCTTAAAGCCTCTTTAAATAATCTCTAATTAATGTATCACGTGCCAAATCTACAGCAGATTTTCCATCGAAATTTTTTAATTTTATATCAACACCTAAAGAGTGTAAGAAGGTTAAACATTCAATGACATTTTCTCGCTCTTTAGAATTTATAGGTTCAGACTTACAAAAGTCTAAAAATAAATTATTTCCAGTACTTGGATCTATGTAACTAAAATCATATCCATTTTTGTTTAGTTTTTTTAGATCAATAATATTTAACATATTCCCCCAAGCATAAACACCTTCAATTTTACTATTTTTTTTTATTAAAAATTTTAGTATTTGCTCATTATCATCTTCTAAATAGCTAATAAAAATAATATTTTTTACTTTTTGAGAAAGTTCATATTTAAAATAATCTTTAATAATAGATAACGAATGTGAAGATCTAACATAAATGTATAAATCTAAATGTAATCGATGTATATAACTTTCTTTACAGCAAGAAAAGTTAGGGTCTTTGTATTTGCGCATAAACTTTCTATAAGCGAAATAATTGCCGTTGCCAATTGATTCTAAAGCTTTTAATTCGTATTTAGTACATGTTTTACATTGAATTTGAGAACAGCTTACTGTTAAATTAGACAGAAAGGCGAAAACAAGTAGGATTTTCATTTATTGATTTTTATTTGTTTAAATCTTTAAAAAATTCTGTTTTTTTGAGGGCTTTTTTTAAAGCTTCAAAAGCCTCAAAACCATGGTCATAGAAATTTTTTCCTTTTTGAGCATCATCAACTTTTGATGAATTGTTTTTTACCCATTTTTTTATTTCAATATCAGGCCAATTTGTAAAACAAGGATGAACGAAATATCGATCTTTAGCAGTCTCAATAATTGTTTCAATCTTTGGTTTTCCTGTTTTCCAACAATTAGCCATGTCTTCGCCAATTTTACCAACCGTTAAAAAGGCCAAATAACCTGCCAAATCATTTAATGGATGTTCGTGACTGTCTTTGGCTAATTGTGAATGCGAGGGGTCTGTTCCTATTTTTGTTGTTTGTGTTTGGCGTGCCTTTATTAAATTGTCCAACGTATTTACAAACATATTCAATGGAAGTGTAAATAGCATTTCTATTGTTTGAGATATTAGATCCATTGATTGTTTGTATAAGGTAATTACTCTTCCAACTACTGGTATCTCTTCAAGCTTTCTTATCTGATCCATAACTTCTAAGAATTCTAAATAAATGGTTAACAATTCTTTATACCCTACTTTAATGACCTTACCTTTAAACTCTATAGAAATAACCTTAGCTTTCCGATCTTCTGGCATACCTTCCTCTTTCTGTATACAATCCTCAAGAGCTATGATTATGATTTCATCCATAAACGTTCTATCTCCTGGTTTTAGTTTTTTATAATCCTTATATTCAACCGCAAGAAATTCATCTGCTACTTTTGGAGCTAAACTAGCAATTATATCTAATTGACCAAAATTTCCTGTAACGATAGGTATCTTGCTTGCTTTGTCATAAGAATCACTAATAGACTCAACTTCTGGCGATAAATCCACCCAAGGATATACTTTTGTATTCCCAAGTTTAATGAGACATACCTCAACAAAATTAGAATGTGCAAAATAATCTTCTAATACATGCATAGCAGCACCAAAATGGCGAAATCCTCTATTGGTTTTACCATGTTTCTTCGCCAATTTTAGTTGTTCAGAAAAGTAAGTAAAAGAAGATGGACGTAACTCATCTATATCTTCTTTTATATACCTTTTCATCATGGTTATCGGATTAACCTCAATCGATTTTGCCAATGCTTCAGGATATAATTTCCTAACACCATTTGGTCCATCTGACTTTTCATAAGTAAATCGAATGGGATCAATTAACTTTGAATGACCTAAAATACTCTCATCAATCAATCCCTTCGGATTATCAATGTGTTCTTCTGGTCTGTAAATCCCAACAATGTTGATAGTTGGGTTTCCAAACTCAGAAATAAATTTCTTTTGGTGTTCTAATATATTTTCGGATGGTTTCTCCTTGGTGTTATACACAAAATCTTTAGTAGCCAATAATCGAATCACTTTGACCCAACTTTTTTGAGACGGCCAGAATGGAAAAAAAAATCTATAATCTCGAACAGTACTATTATTTACAAATGGTTCTTCTTTATCAAATTTTGAACGATCCTTATAATCAAACCCGACAGTTTTTCCTGTTATTACAGAAGAATAATCTCTAAGCCAGTTCCCATAATAAATTTTTCTAATTTCGGTTGTGCTAAATATACCTTTTAAAGCGCGTTCTTCTATATCTCCATGTGACCATGTACCAGGTTTTTTCTTTCTGCTAAATCCTGCATCGAAGTTTGGGATACTATTAAACCATGCTTTACCAATCATTTTGTCGAATTCTTTGAGAGATAAAGTTGTCAACTCTGCACCAAATGTCTTTAAAGCAAAATTAATAATCTCCAAACTTGAAGTTTTAGCACTTATGGATGCTTTGAGTTCTTCAAAAGTAAAATTATAAGTTGTTGCTTCAAGATCTAGTGTAGATTTTTTAACTTCATTACTTTTTAAAACTGAATCCATTTGTTTATGAACAAGCTCTCCCAATTTAAAATTAACGAGTACATCATTTTCATTTTGTAACTGAATAAATAAAGCAAGTTCATTTTTAACTAATTTCACCTTTTGTTTTTTCCTTGAAGCATCTGAATCCTTATGAAAAGTAAAAACGCTAACATTTGATACATCTAATAAACTGACTCCGTTTTTTATTTCAATACCAGATATCAATTCTAATGCATCATGAAACCTGAAATTTTCTTTTTCAAACTTTTTGGAAAAGGGTAAAAAATTATCCGCAAAATCTATTGAATAATAGGCGCCCCAGTCTTTATTAAATACAGAATGACTGCGAGATGCTTCAATTACCCTTTCTATATATGTGTTGGAGAAACTCATACGATTAGTTGAATTTATAAAAAAAGGGCGATTTTGTTAATTATCGCCCTTTTTATTTAGGGTGTTGTTATTGTTGATCCTGATAAAACATTTGTGTTTTCATTGATATGTAATCCAGCCAAAACCTCTGTATCAGACTCACAACATGGTAAACCACCTTCATCTAACAGAACTGACCTTGCTTGAACAACAGTCAAGGAAGAAGGTATAATCGTTTCCCATTCCTCTCCTTCAACTTTTCCTTCTAAAGTGGTCATTTCATCTACAATTGAAACGTATAAATCATCATCTGTATCAATTACCAATCCTGTTCCCAACCACACTTTTCCTGTTTCCATATAAAAAGTAACAGCATCTTCAAATCCTTCTTTTACGGGTACTACAACTCTTCCCATTCCTGATTGTAAAAATTGTTGGAAAAAGTAATCAGTTGAATCTTGTGCTTGAAATAAATTCTTCCAATCACATTTACTCGCCCAATAATAGGGGTAGAATTGCTTGGATAATAAATCCCAATCAAAAGCTTGTTCAAAAAATTTAACGTACGAAGAATAAAAATCTAATGATTTATTCAAAATGATTTCTGGCACATCACATTGGGTTGTTTGATAAAAGTTAACTCCTTGATCTAAACCATAGGGTTTTGTAAGCATTTCAATACACAATCGTTTAATTTCCGTTTGAACGATTCCAGCATTATACAATGGATTTCTACCAGATAAACTCCCTTCAGAATTTCCATTTGAATCAACTGCATTTGATGACTCAACTTGCACTTGCGCATCATTGTATGCTTGTAGTTTCTCCTCGTATGCATGTCTTATTTCATTATATACATCTTGCTGCCATTGCTGAAATACAGAATTTTGTAATTCACATTTCAACTCAACTGTTAAGGAGTAATTTGTAATCTTTTTTGTAATTACGCTTACTGCAATATTTCCACTTAGATTTAATCCCGTTTTTGGTAAATCTAGAATAAAATCTTGATTTCCATAAAGGTCATCCTTAGACCAATTCTGACCTCCTACACCTACTTTTATATAAGCACGCGGGCTAACATTTGCTTTATAATGAAATTCTACTTTTCCATTAATTTCTTTACATGTATAATTTTGCGGTACGATTAGAGGATCGTGTGTGAATGAATGTTCTGAGTCTCCAGATCCAGGACTGTTAACACCATTACCTGGAATTGTTACAAAAGCATCAATTGGTGCATCAGGGTTTGCTCCATAAAGTGCCGCTAAAGTTTGATAATTTTCTCGTTGGATATCTGATGGGCTATAGATACCATTTTCTGCTAAGGACGTTGGTTTCACAACAATGCTTGCTGCTCCGACTGCTCCTGCACCAGAAGTTATCGCTCCATCTTCCTTCTCTGCTTGAACGATAATTGCCTCCTTATACCAACGAGCAGGTTCTGGTATCATGAATTCATACATCAATCGTTTTCCATAATTAACAATTGAATTTTTGTAAACTTTATCTACCCATCTATAAACACCTGTCACATGCTCAGTTCCCTCTCTATTGTCAAATCCATGCTTATTATTTTCTTCAAATTCGCGCAATATTTTTGAAGTTCGTTTAACTGTCGTTTTTTGAACAATTCTCTCCATCGCTCTTCGAGTCACATCCTCTGCATAAGTTCTTGCTTGTGAATTTGAATCGGTTGAAGATTGGGCGAAACTGAAATCACCATATCCACTAGTGGCAAGATCAGCTCCTAAATACTTGCCACTAACACTTGCATCAAATCCGTAGTTCTGGCTTCTAT
>Ga0214923_10006118_pt1 | contig 13662 bp, 15 predicted proteins | sample LL1510_MetaG_FD_177993 | JGI IMG/M metagenome (GOLD analysis project Ga0214923, IMG submission 177993) | Freshwater microbial communities from Lake Lanier, Atlanta, Georgia, United States - LL-1510 | ecosystem: Environmental > Aquatic > Freshwater > Lake | place: USA: Georgia | collected... | reverse complement strand
TCCCGTGTTGGATATGAAATGTGGATGTTCCCAGGATTGAAAAATGCACTTCCCGGAAGTGATGGAGACGATTTTAATGATCTGACCGATGAAGAAATCACTGCGCTGTATAATTCAAGTGGAAAGGACGGAGATCATATCCTAATAGATAAAAAATTAAAGAATCTGGAAAGAATCGTCAAATGGGCACAGTCTGGAGAGATAGTGACCGAAATCACTCGACAGATAGCGGAGAATGCTATGAAAAAGTATAAAGCATACTGCTCTAAAAAATCACTGATGAATTTAACTGCGATAACTCTTAACGCTGTATCGAGTCAGCAAAAATGGACAATCCGGTATTCAGCTCGTCGAGGAGATATCAAAGAACCCCGAATGGCAGAAGATATAACACGAGCACTTGGAATGGTTGACAAGAAAACCAGGGTTCAGCGTGAAATATTGGAGAAACTTCGCGATGATATGTCTACTAAATCTGAACTCGATGAAACAATACGATTTAAGCGACCACCTCTCGTACCAGGTGATGACCGTAAATTATATGTAGATGTTGACACGATTAAGGATGTGGCCGATAAGGTTGTAAAGATTGTTCCTGCTGCTAAAATTGTTGACGATGTGACACGACCAAGTGCCGATATGGGATTGGAAGATAAGTTGACAACTGAATCAGTCAAATCGGATACTGAACGATTAAAGACGAATATTGGTATTCGTAAAGGAAGACATAGTGCCTTGTCATATCTTCTTAAAAGAGCAAAAGAAGTGCCGATCAGCACAGATCTGGACGAGGATCTTACTCTAAGCATATAAAAACAATGTTATAGTATGACGCGTGTCATACGTGCTGGTGTTATACTTACTAACTCCGATTCGAGTAAAGTTTTAGTCGTAGTAAATAACGATGATGTCAAAGAAACGAAATTTGGCTTACCTAAAGGACACCTTGAACCGGGTGAAACCATCTATCAATGTGCAACAAGGGAGTTGAAAGAGGAGACGGGAATATTGGCAAGAGTTTCGCCAAAGGATCCGAAAGTGAAATTGTGTAATGGAACCTACTATCTCTTAAAAGCAAATGGTCAACCAATGCCTATTCCTCAAGATGGGGGTGAAATTCTATATTCACGATGGGTAACGTGGGATGAAATATGTACAACAGATTGTAATCGCGGACTAAGGGCGATTCGTGAGAGATATAAGACGAGTTCCGAATTTAAAAAGATTCTTCACGGATTAAAACCGCGGTCGGTTGGGATTGTTAGGAAGACTAAGAATGTTAGACGGATAGAGCTTGATGAGGAGACATATAGCTCTGGATATGAAGGGGAGAGAACGGATGAATGCGCTAGCACGTGTTCCTCCGGGCGTTCTTATGACGAGAGACCCGAGGATGTATAGAATCATTCAAGGGCAGACACAGGCTCATAATGTAGCGATTCCAAGCTTACCTCCGAGCTTGACAACAGTTCCAATCCGGAAAAATGTATGGGGGCCAATGTTGTGGAAGTCATTTCACGGGTTTGGACGTATTCTTAAAAATATTGTTATAACGGAAGAACGTATTCGTCTAACTAAAAATGTCTATCAGTTTACTGGAACATTGCTTGGAACTATACCTTGTCCATCGTGTAGAAATCACGCAAAAGATTATTATTCAAAGAGTAACTTAAAGGATGCTGATATTCAATCGAGTCCGTCTGCGTATGAAGATTGGGCGTTTACATTTCACAATGTAGTCAACGGAAGACTGGGAAAGTCTCAATATACAAAGGAGGAGTTATTTTCTAATTATATGGATTGGGCGCCAGAATATTACATAGATCAATATCTACGAGCGATTAATTCAGTAACGAGATTGAATTTCAATGACGGATCGATACGGAAATCAATGGGAGGATTGATAGGAGAATTAAACATCGCAACAGAAAAATCACAGGAAATAATTAATAATACATTGGTGATACTACACTCTGCGGGGGCAGGGGCAGAGGCAGGGTCGGTGGTAGATATTGAAGACAATCTACCAGACGGACCAGATGGACCAGATGGACCAGACGGACCAGACGGACCAGATGGACCAGACGAAACAAATGAAGTATTTACAACAGAAGCGGAAGCATTTAAGGACGAAGATGAATAAAATATATTATTTGATAATATATTTTGTCAAAACTTCGCTAAGCTTTATTAACAATCAATCGGAAATTTTTATTTTGTAGTATAAATGGATTCAATGCCGGATCATCCTGTACAAGTGAACCTGCCATAACACCTGCCATAATACCGAGTCCAATATTCAATACAACACTCAACATATTCATTTCCATAACAGATGTTTGAACAAGAATCGAAAGTATCACTAAGAAAAGAACAGGGATATTCCTTGAATCAAATGCCCCGCCATCTGCCGTGGCTGTACCATATCCATACAAAAATGCCGTGGGGAAAATCATAATATCGGGTAGCGAAAGTTGAACATATTTCTTAAAGAATGATTCGCCACCAGACTCGCCATACAAATTCTCTACGAGACTCTTTGGTAAGCCCATAATCACTGATATAAGCTCCTGTTGGGCATCTTTGTTCCCAGCCATATATGTTGGAATACCATATAGGAACGGAGTTGTTGTTGGAGATGTTATAGACGCCAGCAAAGGTCGAGCCATACCATAGGATACCAATGCTGTTACCATATATGCCAAGAACATAATGAGTTGTCCTGTCAATCCAACAATGACACCAGACCACATCAGTGCGAAAAGATAAATCGCCGGTAGTTTTCCAAGGACTGAAGCCAGTCCAAAGACAACCGATCTTGTTACAGATATACTATCTGCCATCTATTCATTACTCGGATTTGGTTTCCGTCTGGGTTACTACATTTTTAGGAGTTTCTGATTCAGCCGATCTCAGCATTTCTTCCCTCATTTTCATAAGTTTTTGCTGGGCAGGTGGTCGCGTTGATATCGGTGGTGGGGCATCTCGATTGGATATTGGTTTCGCAACTGGCTCGCTAAAACTGACCTGGGAACTCGATTCGGGGATTGTCGGAAGAGGTTCACGCTTAGTTGTTGACTCTGCCGCCGCTGCTGCTGCCATAAATGCGGGGGCAGGAGCCGGGGCCGACACTGGTTGAGGAGGCGTGGCCATAGCCGCTCCAAATACACTTGCACTTTCTGTCTGGATGATTCTCATAATATTTTGAATATCATTGTCACTGAGGTTATACAGTTGTTGAACTCTCTCCGTAGCACTGGAAACAACCTGACTTCGGGCTGCTCCACCACCATCGCTGACTCTTACAGATGTGACGGATGGAGTCATATTCCGAGGATCCTGTATTTCAGGAGGGGCTCGGGCAGCAGCCGCTGCTGCCGCTCTAGAATTCTGGTTGACTTGCCGAGACACTTGAACGGGAGGATAAGGGGTTTGTAGTTGCTGATACGATGGCGCCGCAGCAGCAGCGGCAGCAGCCGCCGCCGTAGCCGCAACAGGAATGGCTGTATTTCCTCGAGCCTGTGCCCTTTGTTGGTAGACAGCAGCTGGGATTACAGGTGTATTCCGAAGTTGAAGAGGGGGTGCTGGAACAGCAGCGGCACTATCTGGATAAGCGGCGGCAAAAGAATCACTTCCGCCAACCTGACCATAATCTCCCATCATAATACGATCCGTATTATGGATGTTACCACTAAACCCGCGAGGCTGAGCCACTTCCATTGGAACACCCGCAGGAGAGGTGATATACGGAGTTATAGTCGAGCGACGTATTGCCTGGACCGTATCCATATGTGGTTTTCGCGCATAAGTTCCTACACGATGTCCATACATATACATCATACCCGAGGACATTGTCAATAAAATGGTTCTCCTCTCAATGTTAAAAAAAGACCAGGGTTTTAATCGAGCAATTTCAAAAATCGTGTTTTTTATATAAAATTCTGGTTGTGTATCTAGACGACCGTAATATTTGACAATGCAAATTTTTGTCAAAACGCTAACAGGCAAAACAATTACATTGGAAGTTGAGGCTTCTGACACGATTGACCAGGTCAAAACTAAAATTCAGGACAAAGAGGGTATTCCTCCTGACCAACAGCGTTTGATTTTTGCTGGAAAGCAACTGGAGGATGGTCGGTCTCTCGCCGACTATAATATTCAAAAGGAGAGCACGCTTCATCTTGTTCTTCGATTGCGTTAAATCTGGAAGTCGTGTATGATTTTATATTCAACTTGGTAGGATGATTCCCTACGTTGCTGAATATCTCGGAACCTTTTTATTCCTCGGTGTAATCCGTGCTACATCTGGGAATCCAATTTGGATCGGTCTGGCTTTAGCAGTTGCTGTATATCTCACGGCAAGTTTATCAGGAGGTAATCTCAACCCCGCCGTTTCTATAATGAATGTGGCACTTGGCGCAATGTCAATGTCCCAGGCAGCATTGTATATACTATCACAAGTGTTGGCTGGTCTAACTGTCGCAGCAGTTATACCCAAGGTATTATAATCGTCCAAATCTAAATGATTCATTCGTTGAATGAATGATTTATGTATTATACAATTTAATGCTTTCGCGACTTCTTCTCCTTGCGAGACTTCTTCTCCTTGCGAGACTTCTTCTCCTTGCGAGACTTCTTCTCCTTGCGAGACTTCTTCTCCTTGCGAGACTTCTTCTCCTTTCGCGATTTCTTCTGCTTGAGAGAACGTCCAGTCGCAGGCACATTTTCCGAATCAGTCATATGCACATCTTCCGAATCAGTCGCAGACACATCTTCCGAATAAGTCATAGGCACACCTGCCAAATCAGTCTCAGCCACTCCTTCAGTAGATTCGGAGTTATCGCCCATGCCTATTTGTTGGTTGGTGAAGATTTTACCAGTATCCATGTTCTACTTAAACGCAGATTTTTAAGAACCCCATTCCGGTTGAATTATAAAAGTGTCCAGGCAAAAATTATTTAATGTTTTCGAGTTCTTTTTTGTTTTTGAGATTTCTTTTGTTTTCGAGATTTTTTCTCCTTGCGCGACTTCTTTAGTTTACGGGATTTAGAGGGCTCAAGTGGAAAAGGAACAGGCGGCATCTCACCAAATAATTGTGTTCCTCCTATTCTCCGGTGATCACCCCGGCGAACAGTTGGGATTGGTTGAAATTTTATGTTTGATAAATTGTATATTTCAGGTATTTCAGGCCTGGGGTTGGGAATATTTTTAGTCTCTGCGTGAATATCTCCAGGAACAGACGGCATCTCACTCAATACTGATGTCTCTCCTCGTCTAACATCTACTTTTGATGGACTATGTATTTTAGGACTAAAATAAGTATTAGCCATATTCTAACTTATCCCCCAGATTTCTCGAATCGCATCGCGAATATCTCCTATCAGCAAAATATTTTCTGGCAAATCTTCAGCAGGGATTCTATCGCGAATAATCCTTAAATCACGCTCATTTTCTTTAGGAATCAATACCTTTCGAATTCCATCTGCCCTGGCTCCAATGAGTTTTTCTTGAAGCCCTCCGATTGCCAAAACGCGACCATTCAAATCGATTTCTCCAGTCATTGCCAAATCGCCAGGTATGGTCTGTCCAGAAAAATACGCCCATAATAAAGTTGTAATCGCAACGCCGGCACTAGGCCCGTCTTTTGGAGTGGCTCCTTCTGGGAAATGAATATGAACTCCATGTCCCTCACCACTTATATCACTTATCGATGATAGATGTTGTAAGGCAACCATACGCGCAACATTGACAGATTCCTTCATAGTATCTCCAAGTCTTCCAGTGATTGTAAAGGGGAATGACGATGGTTCTTTACAAGTCGTATCTTTTATAATACGAATCGGTAGAACCCCTCCAACTCCCGAAGAAGTGGCAAATAAACCATAGATTCGATTCGATAATCGTTCAGAGTCAGCCCGAGTTCTATGAGGTCGCGCTCTATGTCGGAGAATATGGTCTTCAATAAATTCAATCGAGGGACGAATTGTACCGTCTCCTACTGCATCACAACTGCGAATGGATTGTAGATTTACTTCACGGAATGTATCATACAATATTTCACGAAGTTTCCGAATACCAGCTTCATTTGTATAGTTCCAAATGATATGGCGAATCGTGTCATCATCCATCGAAGTTATTTCCAAAGGTAGACGGAGTTTTTTACAAATTTCAGGAATCGTGTAATCTTTAGAAATCTGAAGTTTTTCACTAATCGTAAGCGAATCAAATCGAATACGGTGGATTCTATCCAATAGAATAGGGTCAATCTTATCGGGATCGTTGTAGGAGAATACAAATAATACTTTTGACATATCCAATTTGACTCCTGAAAAATAACGATCTTGAAATTCTTCATTTTGAGCCGGGTCTGTTAGATGAGTCAGAATGCCCACGATTTCTCTACCACTTTCAGTCATCGAAACCTTGTCAAGTTCATCAATGTAGATGATTGGGTTCATACACTGACTATCCATTAACATTCTTACAACGTCTCCCCACGTTGACCCGTGATATGTATAATTATGTCCGACAAGTGTGCTACCAGTTGTGGCAGTACCAAGAGCAATCATATGAAACGGTCGGGGTTTACCAGACTCATCGGATAAAATATTCGCAATACCTTCACGGGCAAGGGTGGTTTTTCCAACACCAGGCGGACCTTCGAATCCCAGGCAATATCCAGTATTATCTCCTACCATCCACTGACCCATAATCCGTAGAACTTGTTCTTTTGCCTGTGATTGTTGGTGAATACACTTATCCAATATTTCCCTCATTTTGGCGATCCCCTTTGTAAGTTCTGTTGTATGTGTTCTCCATATTTTTATACAATCGCATATTTTATAGGGTTCGGGAGAGGCTATATCAATCGGCGAATATTGTTGAATTAAGTAGAATAATTCCTCCACTCCCGATGTTTCGATTAATGATAATATTTCCTGTATAATTTCTCGTCTTGATTGTTTTCTATAAGAATATGATGGTGACAAAAGTTCACAGATGAGTCGTAGGTGAGATATTTTTTTGATATTCTTTAGGATATCAAATATAAAATCGCGGTTCCAAAATATACGTGAGTTGGATGGATTGATGGATACATAGGTTGGATAGATTCTTGATAAATATTTGTGTAAATCAACCAAAGATTGTATATGATTCGCAGAATGTCCCAGCGTTTCTTGGATAGATTCTAAAGCGTTTTCTCTAACACACAATATTGACTCTTTTCGATAGATACCAAAGGGAATTCTAAGAAGTCCTGCTACCCAAGATGCAGCCTTTGCTGCGCCATCGCCACTATTACGCGCTTTTGCTTCTCTTAGACGTTGAAGTGCTACTCGTATGGTAGAAGAATCGGCCTGAAGCATTTGAATGCGAGTTTCATCGGGGACTTCATCTTCGTCGGCCTTGTATTCTTCTGCTCGTATGTGTCGTAATTCACGAATCTTTGATTGAACTTCCCACGGCAATAAATCAATCAAATCGGGAATGTCTTTTCGAGATACAAGTGTATGATTTGCGTAAATGTCATACAACACGGTTACAAGATGTGATAAAGTTTTATCTGTTTTGGTATTCAGAACTGGCTCATATATGCGAATATTTTCATTTTTCTTGTCGACGGCGGATATGGTTTGTTCTGAATCAGATTCTGATGTAGACCCAGAATTCTGAGTGGCGGTATCCACTGACATTAACATCGCGCATAGTAAAATGATTTGTTTGTTGAGATCTGCGTTTAAGAATTCTTTAATGACTTTGCTAACAGGACTTTTACCAAGACGGCATCTTATTTTTTGATATCCAATAAGACGATTTCTTATTTCAGTAGAGGTTTCAAGGATGAGTTGCTTTTCTGTTAAAAGACCCGCATATCGATCCAATCCATCTCCAATGAGTCGAATCTTTCCTCGGAAGGAATTCCGCAAAAGTCCTATGATATCTTTCGAAAGAATTATTTTAATTCCGAGGTGCTGAGATTGTTTATAAGGAACACTAACCCATATTGCGCGATTATTTTCAACAGTATTCGGTGAAATGATGGAAGGAGACCGAAAAAACATAGTATCGATACTACCACGCTCGTTTGATATTAATATTGGAATCGCGATTTGATTGAGCCATTCAAGATTTGTATCGGACCATATAGCAGGGCGCGAAATCCCAAGATAGGCAAGGATATCTACAAATGTGGGCAGTCCAACCGAATACACAATCTTATCTACTGCTCGGATGACGTCAGCAACGGACGATGTAGTTGGAGATTGAATGAGCTTGAGAGTTGATTGTATTTGTGTTGTGATTACAATATATTGATGCCTATAAATATATCGCTCCTCATATAACCGATTACAGTGCGACACCAATGTATGTAATATATCTTTATAATAGTCTAAAGCCCTTTTACGGATTTGATGTTTTCTGATTTGATGAACGAGTTTGTCCATCCGCTATGATTGTAGGGGTTAAACATCGGCGGTTTTCATCGCGTGAAATTGAGTTAATACTTAAGGTATCCTGTAATTCAAACAAGTAGGTGTCACAAAGACGAATGGGTATTCCCAGTTATTTCTTTGAAATTATTAAAAAGTATGGAGATCGCTTCTTTGGTGCTTCCAAGGGAACACGAGGAGTTGGACGACTCTTTCTCGATCTAAATTGTTGTATTCACGGTTGTAAAAATCGAGTATTAAATCGATGGAAAAAAACTATACAAACACATCCTGGGTTTGAACTTGGCCAGAAGTTTGAAGATGATATTATTAAAGAAGTCATTCGGACAATTGTAAGATTGACAAAGGAAGTATCTCCCTCTAACCTATTGTGGATTGCGGTTGACGGGGTTGTTCCCCTCGCAAAGATGAAGCAACAACGGGAAAGACGACTGCGTTCAATCCAAAATCGCGACGAAATCCGGCGAATTTACGAATGTCATGAACGGGAACATCCGATTGAATGGGATAGTAATGCGATTACTCCTGGGACTCAGTTTATGATTCGGATGTGTAAGACTATCGAAGAAAATTTGGAAATGATTCGAGGGCATTGTGGTGTCGCTTCGATTGGTATGAATGGGGCTGATAAATCTGGCGAGGGGGAGCAGAAAATCTTTGAATATATGCGAAACTACCCCGGAGATGATTCCGGATTAGAAGATATTATTTATGGTTTGGATGCAGATCTGATTATATTATCGATTCTACAGCGAACAGTTGCTGATCAGGATAGCCCCATTGCTCTACTTCGTGAAAAAGTCCACTTTGGAAGATTATTATCGACGGAAAACCGAGACCAATCGGGTCAATCGGGTAAAAGTGGAGAAGAGGAGGACGATGAAATGATTCGTTTCCGAGTGACCGAATTCGCAGATATCATTCCGCGAGAATGGGGGGGAGGACACAAAGGTTCACCGATACAGTCCCTACTATGTGATTATGTGATCCTTGTGTCACTTATGGGAAATGATTTCGTCCCACATTGTCCATCTCTTACATTCCGAACAGGTGGTATGGAACGTTTATTGGACGCGTATCGATCCGTTGGGTCTCATATTATCGTCCCCCATCCAAATCCAGAAAATGATGTCTATGTTATTAATTGGAATGTCATCGGACAAATTTGTGAGATTCTTGCCGAAGATGAGGAGAAAACCCTTCGCGAAGATGAAGATAAACTAAGTAAAATCCAGGAACGCATTCTTGCGGGTCAAATCCCATATCGCCATTCTATCGTAGATGATCCATTAGAACAGGATGTTGTTGCTCTCGATTGGGAACATATACGTTATCATACTCCCATTATTACGGTCGATGGCGACGGCAATGGCAATGGTGATGGCAAGTGGGACGAACGATTTTATCGCAGAGTTGTTGGAAATCGAGGAGAATGGTCTTCGCAAAAATTAATGATTAAAACAATGATGGAGGAATATACATCGGCTATCCAGTGGTGTTGGGACTACTATTGTGGATATGATGTTCCAGCAGATCGGTATTATCCATTTGTTAGTGGTCCATTGATGAAAGATATTGCTGCCTTTTGTAAGAAATATAAAAATAATTTCAATACAGAGACAGTAACTAAAAAGATATTTACGGTCAATGATATTACCCCAGATGTTCAACTGATTGCCGTTCTTCCCCCTCAATCACACCATCTATTATCAGAACGTGCCAAGAAGATCGCAAACGAATGTATTGATTTATACCCAGATATATTTGATTTCTGGGATTACTGTAAGAAACACGAATGGGAGCGCGAAGGATATCTACCATTGATTCCCATTAAACATATCCGAGACCTAATGATAAAAAATGTATAGACAATAGTATGGCATCATCATCAACATCGGTAGATACGGTAGCCCTTCTATTTCAGGCTCCCTGGTGTGAGCCTTGTAAGAAGATTAAACCCTACTATGAATCAACTGTAAAACCAATGTATATACTCAATGGGATTAGTTGCTATGAAATGAATTATACCTCGAATGATACCAAAGAATTGATGGAAGTATTGAATATTGAAAAGATTCCGAGTCTTTGTGTTCTTAATCTGTCCCGTATTTGGAGTCCCGACGATGATCCTACTGGGAATGATTTGGATCAGATTTTAATAAAGAAAGAAGTCCTGGATGCAAAGGGTATCGAAACCCATTCGATGGATGTTATACATTTATTTTCAACCGAAGATGATTTTTAATCAAGTAGGATATATGATTGATGGATTTTGCTGAATATCAATATTCAGCGACAACCAATACACGTCAGAGTGGAGGAGATGTCGATTCTGAATCGGTGAAAGTGAACCCCTTCCGGCTATTCAATCTACCAGAGCCACACATCGGTAAATTCACTCGAGAGCAGTTAAAAGCAAATATGCGTCGACTTGTTCTTATTACGCATCCTGACAAACCAACTGGATCTGAGAAAAAGTTTAAGATTGTAACCGAGTGTTATAAATATTTATCGGCAATCGTGGATGAAGATGAAAGGATTACGGCAGATGTGTCTAAAAAGGAAACCGTTGATAAGGCACGAATTGTTCGCGAAGGATCTGATATCGAAATACCCAAGACCAACTTTAAGAGATTTACTGGAGGAAATGGAAAGGGGTTTGATATCAAAGGATTCAATCAATACTTTGATGAAGTGAGAATGGACGAAACTGAAAGCCGCGGACATGGCGATTGGTTAAAATCGGTTGATCCTTCCGCGGAAGCCAAAAGTAAACAACGAATCGCAGAAGGAAAGTTTCAGGAGGTATTCGAAGAAGAACGCCAGCGATTATTAAGCGAGAAACGAATCGTAAGCTACAAGGGAGTTCAGCCTCTTCTGGCTCATTCAAAGTTAGGAGGTATAAGTTTGGCAACTGGATCTCATTACGACGCAGACGAAGACGCAGGAGTAAGAATCGGAGGAAAATCCGGCGTGGATGTACGTCGTGCTCACGAAATTGGTATAATCGCTGTAACCGATGATGGGCGATCTACAAATACTGTGGTGTCATCCGACGAAGCTCGGAGAATAAGGGAACAGGCCAGACTTGAATTCACAGACGAGGAAAGAATAGAGTATCAAAGACAGGAGACTGAAGAAAAACTGAGACAGGCTCGCATACGCGCAAATATTGAAAAGAGGAATTCTAAAATCGAAACACATTATGCGAAAGTAAATCTTTTATTACGGGACTAAATGATTGTGGTATTATTCTGACAAATAGTTAGATGAACGCCGCGTGGATTGTTGTAATCGCTGCGATAGTAGTGTTTTTCACTTTCTATAAAGGAGCCAATCCTTTACAGATTGTTCCTGGAATCAATGGAGGTGAACCTGTTATAATACACGCCGGAGATACGGAAAAGATTCCACTGTATGTCTACGAATCTGTTGCCGTATCTTCACGAAAGTGGAATAGTTTCAATGACAGACGACACGTAGCAGCTAAATCACCTCTCCTTGAATTCTGCGACGAATCTCATCGGATCCATCATACGATTGGAGAGATTTTACCTGTCACTGATTCCGACTTAATTCAGTTGCTAGATCCTGATTTGCGAAGATTGGCTGCTGGATCTCGCGGCGATGTTTCTTTACAACACGATCGATTACTTCGCGATGCTCTTTTAATAAAGTTTATATGTAAACACGGAGGAATAATCATCCCTCGAAATACATTCTTACTTGAAAATACGGGACATATATGGAAACAAGTTATTCGTATGGATGGAGACGGAAAGCCGATTGGAGTGATTGGATATGCTGGTAGCGGGAATGACGAATATGGCGCTCCTATATTTGCCTGCCGGGGAGGAAATTTCTCAGATGAATTGGTCGACGTTTTACTAAGAGAAGGTTCGTTCCGAGAATTCAGAGGCGGAGTATTATTTGGAGGTGGTATTCCGGTTGTTTTATCTCGTGCGACGGAGATTGGATTCCCTACAATGGAAATAGAAGGGGTTGTAGAAGTCAAGTCTAGTAAACTGACTGAAATGGGAGAATATCGCGAAGGCGGATTGCTTGTAAGAATCCCATTCCCACAAGGTTCCGGTAAAAATAGTATTATTCGTCGAGACGAGTGGCTGTTTGTGGCTGACCCAGATACATTACTCGAAAATCAGACAGTTATAACAAGTCTTATTAGTCAATCTTGTAATATACATTAAATATTTTCTTAAGATGATTGTAGAAGGTTTGATGGTGGGATAATAGACATAATTCTATTTACATAATCTTTTCTCTTTACTGATTTTGTTTTTATAATAAACCCGTATGATCGTAAGAACTGTCGAAGAATTAAAACACAGTTTTCAAATGTGATAATGATTTGTGTATTTTCTGGGGTATTTCTTGCTATTTTAAACATACTGTTTATTTTACTTGGATAGTATATAAGCTCAATCTCCGGAAATATTGAAGTTATATCCTTTATTGTTTTTTCCTCATTGATTCGATTCAAAAAGATATCGAATGACTCTGTAAGCTTTTGATGAGGCATAAACGCATCTACAACCCTTTGTAACAATTCAACATTTGGCAAATGTCTCATACCCGAAATGCTACTATGAATAGTAGACATTTTGTCGTAAATCACGACTGTTATACAGTATCGCCGATATTATATTAAGGTTTATGACCGCAATACATCTTGCCATCCATTTCTATCCAGGATATCCGGGTCATCGTTTTTCCATCCTTCAATAAATTCTGGCTTCTGTGAAGAATATACAATCGTACCTCGTTCCAGTATATGTTCCGGTACACGATGAATACTACTGACGATTAAAACTAAATCTCTGGCAAATCCCTGTTCCATTAGACCTATAATCGAAAAAAATCCGTGATTTGAAAAGTTTTCAGCACAATCAATCACTAGCGCAACTCCTTGAGTTGTTTTTTGCTTTGACCAGAGCAGTGCTTTATCGCGTATCATTTTCATAGTATCAGGGTTCCAATATGACATCCAATGAATAGAATGACTGCTTTCGCGAAGATATTCTAAGATTTCGTCTTTAACATTCAAACACGGGTGAGCAACTAGGATTAAAAACATACTAAGAACTCAATACTTATTATTAGATTAGATGCGTCGTTCTGAGGCGCTACGGATATTTGGATTTCCTGAAAACATTTCAATACCCGATGAAAAAGAACTAACGCGGCGATA
>Ga0214923_10006117_pt1 | contig 13663 bp, 14 predicted proteins | sample LL1510_MetaG_FD_177993 | JGI IMG/M metagenome (GOLD analysis project Ga0214923, IMG submission 177993) | Freshwater microbial communities from Lake Lanier, Atlanta, Georgia, United States - LL-1510 | ecosystem: Environmental > Aquatic > Freshwater > Lake | place: USA: Georgia | collected... | reverse complement strand
GGCCGTAGGGGTTGGGGGGGGGGGTTGGAGGGGGACGAAGTCCCCTTCGCGAAGCCCCCTACAGCCTTAAAGGTGGTTGGGTTTTTTTTTGTTCGGAGAATGGGGGTTGGAGGGGGACGAAGTCCCCTTCGCGAAGCCCCCTACAGCCTTAAAGGTGGTTGGGTTTTTTTTGTTCGGAGAATGGGGGTTGGAGGGGGACAAAGTCCCCTTCGCGTAGCCCCCTACAGCCAAACTATGTTTGGTTACACAAAGCCTCCTACGAATATATTATTTATTTTATTTTTGTTTTTTTTATTTTATATTTATTTTTATTTATTTTTGTTTTTTGTTTTTTATTTTTATTTTTATTTTTTATTTTTTATTATTTAGTAATAAAATTGAAATATAAAATAAAAATAAAAAATATAAAATAAAAAAAGTTATATATATTTTAAAATAAATATAAAACTAATTATATAAATAATGAGTTATTTTGACGATGATGAAAATGATACTAAACAAACATTATATGAGTATGATGAATTAGGTTCTTCTAGTGCTCCTAATGAAAGAGAAGAACAAGGAATCGTGGATGATGATGAAAATCTAGACACAGAAGAAGATGAACTTAACGAACAAAAACTCAAAAATATGGATATAGAAGATGATGATATAGAAGAAAATAATGAAGAAAAAGATGAAGACGAAGACAAAAACATGGAAGAAGAAGACGACGAAGCGTATATAGAAGAGGATGAATTAAAAAATGTAGATGATGAAATAGATTCACAAAACAGCGAAGACATATACGATGACGATGAAAAAGAAAATCCAATAAAAAATAAAACAACAAAAAGTAATAAAATAAATGTGCCTGAAAAAAAAACCAACATGAAATACATTCTAGACGATGAAGAAGAAGACGATAATTATGAAAAGTTTAATTATTTTCAAAAATTTGACGAAAAAATGAAGGAAAATTATATCATTCAATCACATCCTGAAACCATAATATTAAATTATAATGAAGTTTTATCTCTTACAAATGTGATTAGAGATAAAAATAATATTATTATTGACGATTTACATAAAACGATTCCATATCTAACTAAATATGAAAAGACAAGAATATTGGGGCAAAGAGCAAAACAAATTAGTAATGGTTCAGAAATATATGTAAAAATCCCTGAAAATATTATTGATAGTTATATTATTGCAGAGATAGAATTGGAACAAAAAAAAATTCCATTCATAATACAAAGACCATTGCCAAATGGGGCGTGTGAATATTGGAAAGTGAAAGACTTGGAAAATATTATATACTAATATTTATGGCACTCATGTTGATAAATTGATAAAAAAATTGAATTGAAACAATGTTTAGAACAAGGAGCGGAGCGTAGATATCCTTTACATTTTTCAACGAGACAACACAACACACCTTTAATTTTTCTTGAACTTACAGGGAACAATCGTCGTGCATAAATGTCATCAATATACATTGATAGACAAGATATAATATTATATTCTAATAATAAAGAAATCAAAGCGTTTCTTAATGTAAAAAAATATTATTTTACATTAGAATTATGGAATATTATTAAAGAATATATGGGTATAGATAGTTCTAAAATATCACAAAATATATTTTTAAAAAAAAAATATATATATGAAAAAAAAATAATTTCTCAATTATCAGAATTGAATGTAGAATTTAATAATTTGACATCCAAAAATAAAAAATACATTATAAAATCTAAAAAACAACAAAAATATAATCTGCGAAAAAAAATCAATTCCATAACAATTGATAATTATGATTTTTTTGGAAGAAATCACATTCATACAAATAAAAATGCGGATAATACAGATGAAATTATAAATGTTCGATTAAATGATTTAATTAACCAAAACAATATATTAAAAAATAAATTGTATCAAAGTCAAAAAAAATATATAGAAACAGAATTCTTTGATAAAGAAGCATACAAATATAATCATATAGTTGTTGTAAGAACGAATAAGTATAAACATGATAATAAACTCAAAATCCGATCGGTTTCCTCATCGAATAAAAAAAAAAGTAATACGAAAGAATATCAACGATCAAATAAAATAATGAGACATTTAGAAATATTTAAAAAATATAAAATAACACATTATACTTCAACAGGTTTATATGGTTATGATATGAACAAAAAAGAACATAATATTGTATTATTTACAATTAATCCTCGTGATATTTCACAAATTTTATACTAATTTTTGTATTTATCATCTTTTGTACTAAATCTAAAAGTTTATGGTGATAACATAATTTATATAATATTAAAGTATAAAAAAAAATACAATATTTTATTAATGTTTTTTTTTAAGAAAAAAATTGCGTTATGTTTTATGATAAGTTATGAACACAGATTAGTAAAAGAAGAATTATGGAAGAGATGGATATATGAAAATAAGGATATTATAAATGTATATTTTCATTACAAAGATTTTCGTAAAATTAAATCAAATTGGATAAAATCTAGATGTATCCCTAAACAATTTATAAAACAAACATCTTACTATTTCATCGTTGATGCACTTGATTCAATTATGCATTATGCATATCTTAATAAACATAATTATTGGTTTGTTCTATTAACAGAAAGTTGTGTTCCAATTGTAGATCCCAAAATATTCAGAAATAAATTTTATGAATACTATGATCGTTCAATTATTAATTGTTCCAAATGTTATTGGAATGTGGATTTACATAAAAGAGCTAATTTAAGATTTCTTCCAAATTTTTTACAACTCTCAAATAATGCATGGTTTATATTAAACAGAAATCATTTTCAATATTGTTTAATGTTTAAAAAAAAAAATTACAAGTTGTATAATTTGATAAATAATGGAGGATTAGCAAATGAAAGTATTTATGCTGTTATTTTACGTTTTTATAATATATATCATCCTGGAAATAAAAACACTAAACTCATAAATAGTTGTTCTACATTATCTAACTGGAACTTTATGAGTTCTCCTACGAGCCCATATATATTTAAAAATGGTTCTTTATTTGAAACGAATTTAATTGATGAAATGATAAATAACGAGAAAGTTTGTTTTTTTTTAAGAAAAGTTAATCAAGAATTTCCAAATGAAATATTATATAAATATTGTAATATTCAAAAAAAAAAACATTCAAATTTTTATAAAAATACTTTTTTATTTTTAATATTTTCAATACCTACCTTTTTTTCTTCAGTTTTATATTTGTTATACATAAACTTTGAATATAATATATACAACAACCCTATAATAAAAAATATTGATGTATAAAATATACCAACACTTTTATTTGCGTGACCATATATTAAATAAGATATTTGAGCAATTAAATTGCCATAAATCCACACCCAAGATAGACTTGTCGTATCACGAGTTGTATATATTTTATATAATAAATTAGAAAATGAAATCATAACGATTCCTGAACCGAAGACAATTAAATAATCATATTTAGGCGTTTTAGGTTTTGATACTTGAGTTTTCATACTTATAATATTAATATATTTTATTATAGAAGAAGATAAAGTAAAAGCAATATGAAAACAAGAAACTCTAAAACGCTGTAAAATATGTGATAAATTACCTTTGAAGGATCTATGATTACTATTGCACAGATATTGGAGATATTGGTATTGGATTTGCCAATGCAGACAAACCATTCGTGGAATTCGGATCAAAACTATAACCACTTCCTGTCAATATTTGATTATAATCAGAATTTCCACCTAAAACTAATGTGCCACCAGCTATGCTGGAACGAGAACCATTATTTTTCATTATAGCACTTGATGTGTATTTTTTTAGAACATTGTTTTTTTTATAATTTTTTTTTGATAATATTTTTTTATTTTGGGTGTTTCTTCGTATATTTCGCATTCGCATACTTTTAGACTTTTTTGAATTTCGCTGTATATTTCGTTTTTTTTGAGATTTATTTTTATATCTTTTATTAATTTTAGTTTTCATTATATTATATATATTATATATCTTTTTTTTTCCTCGTCCTATTTGATAATAATTATTTGGAGTAATAGTAAAAAATGGTGTATGAGAATTATCTTCATTTACGAAACTCATTATATATAATATAGAGATAAATGATTGGACGATGCCCCAAACCTGTCCTATGCAAAGGGGACAAATAATAATTTATTTAATTCTTCAATTGTTATAACTAATTTATCATCATTTTGTGATAATTCTGATAATTGTGATATTGGCGTCCATTTTTTAAATTTTTCTTCATAATAAAAAAGCATATTTATAAATTTATTCAATTTCACATATTTATAAAATGTGCCATCTTCAAATTCATTTTCTTCATCACTTTCTTCTAATAAGTCTAAATTTTTATTTTCTTTAATATTTCTAAATATATCATTCATCATTACACTTGTATTTATGTCAGGTATATAAGCCCAATCATAAAATACAAGTTGATTATTATTCATTAAAAATAATTCATATATATCATTTTTGATATTTGCTTTTACTTTAAAAATTGCTTTTTTAATAGTATTATTAATTATATTTTTGTCATCTTTTTTTATTTGTCCCAGAAAATCTTTCATTAAACTTAAATTATCATCATGAAATTCACAATATTCAATATTTTTACAATTATCTTTACAATTATTTTTACAATTATCTTTACAATTATTTTTACAATTATCTTTACAATTATCTTTACAATTATCTTTACAATTATCTTTACAATTATCTTTAGAATAATTATTACAATTATTTTTCAATAAAAAAGATGTTAATATATACTTATGTTTTTGAAAATGTTTATTTATTTCTTCACCGCTTTTTGCAGTGTATAATATATTATCGATAAAAGGAGACATATGAGAGGTTTGGAGAGGGGCTTGGGGAACAAAGACCCCTTCGGTAAGATGGGGTGGAAGTCCACTTTGCTTCGTCCCTTGCACCATGTGCTGTTTGGATTCTTCAGTTTTTTTTTCAAAGTTATTTTTTACATTTTCAATATAATTTATAATTTTAATTTTTTTAATTTTATATGATATTTTTTTACTTTGATTATACAACTCATTTAAATTATTTGATAAAATAGGTATGCAAAAAATATGGTTGTTATTATCAATATTTACAATCATGTTGTTATTTTCATATTTTTGTAATTTATTAATGATGACTTTTATCAATTTTAATTTATTGTTAATATTTGAATAAAAAACATCTGAGTGATTAAAATAAAAAATATCTTCAATACAAATAATTGTTTTAGAATTTGTATTTAAAATAGTGGCGTATAGTAAAGTTTTATTAAATATTATAGTGTCTTCTATATGATATATCTTATAATATTCATAATTTTTACGATGTAATTTATAAATTAACATAATTTTTTTTTTGTTAAAATGTATAAATAATATCAAACATCTGTATCCTTGTGGAATGACTGCAAAAAGAATATTATTGTTATTATTGTCATCATTGTAGTCATTCTCTATCAAGTTCATATCTATTCCAAAATTATTATTATGAATGTTAAATTCATCCTTACAAATGATTTTTTCATACATGGGTTTAATATTTCTAAATGTTGATAATATTTTTAATGCTTGTGTGTTTAGTTCTTTCATTATAATAAATAAGTATAATTATTTAATTTGTAATTGCTTGTTAATATAATTTTTAAGATAATTTTTCATATCAGTATCAGTGGAGCTTTCGTGCATGGTGTGTGTTTCTAAGGAGTCGATAAAAGGGGGGTCGCAAGGGATAGGGATAGGGATAGATTGGGATGGATTGGGATGGGGGTTGGAGGTGGGCGAATACTCCGTTGGGTTGAGGGGGACGAATTTCCTTTCGGTTGGAGTGGGACTTTGTGCCCTTCGTAACTCCCCCTGCAGACCCTGCAGATATTGTGATATATAACCTTCCATATATTCATTTTCATTATATATTTTTTTTTTAGATAATGAATATGAATCTTGATTTAATTCATTTAATTCATTTAATTCATTTAATTGATTCAATTTATTTGTTGAATTATCTGTTTCTACATATGTATTAAGATTATTAAATATATCTTCGTATTTACTCATCGGTGTTTTAATACAATCTTTGAATATGGGAGTTGTAAGTGTGTCTTTAAAAAAAATAAATAATTTATGAATAAATATAATTGTCAACAAATAAATTATTGAAGAACGAAAGATAAATGCAATGTTAAACATTTATATTTTAAATTGAATATAAAGATAAAAATAAGACGAATAATTCAAATATTTATTTAAATAAATAAATATTATATCCATAATAATTTAATGTCAGAAAATACAAAACAAAATATAATCATTATAACCAAGTTGGGTGAATTAAAACAATCGAGTCTAAATAAAAATGATATAAATAATTTATATAAAAAATGTGGTTTTAAAGTAAAAAATAATTTTGAAAAAATTCATACTTGGAAATTGCAATATCATGGAAAAAAATATGATATTGCAATTTATGGAAAATTACAAGGAAAGTATAATTACGAAAATAAATATGAATTTCCCCCACCTATTGAGAACTTGTTGTTTTTTGGGAGTTGTGTATTAATAAATGAAAATAAATTAAACAGCGATTTCTCAATACATTTATGGAAAATATTTTATGATAAGTTATTTGGAGGGTTTGAAAATTTATCTGATACATTATTAGAAGATGAACGAGAAATAGATGAATTGTTATATATAGATAAATCCAAAAAAACAAAAACAGGTGGTTATTTAAAAGATGGGTTTGTAGTAGATTCTGATACAGAAGAAGAAATATGTAAAAAAAGTGAAAAAAAAATGAAAAAAACAAATGAAAAAAAAAATATGAAGAAGACTTTGAGAACATCCATTCATGATGGGTGTGAATCTGTGAAGTTTGGTAACAATGATGAAGTAGATTCCTTAAAGATGAATGGATGTCATTATAAGCAAGTGAAGGAAACATTTGTGGATAATAATCAAACGCAGTTTGGTTGCAAAGATGTAAATGCTTACGATAAACAAGAAGACGAAATATGCAAGAATGTAGAGGAAGAAGGCGAAGATGTAGAGGAAGAAGGCGAAGATGATGAAGATGATGAGGAAGATGATGAAGATGAGGAAGATGATGAAGATGAGGAAGATGATGAAGATGAAGATGATGAAGATGATGAGGAAGATGAGGAAGATGAAGATGAGGAAGATGAAGATGATGAAGATGATGAGGAAGATGAGGAAGATGAGGAATATGAAGATTATGAAGAAGATGGAGAAGATGGAGAAGATGAAGAAGATGAAGAAGATGGAGAAGATGGAGAAGATGGAGATGAAGAAGACGAACCCTCTGTCTCATTCAAAAATACACACCTACCCTTTAAGGCAAAAGGGGGGTTTTCACCGCCGAATCGGAGAATAACCAAACACAGATCGGTAACACAGAAGACAGGAGTGGATATGGATGAGGGTTGGACGGATACTTCTAAACGAACAAAGTTAGTTGAGAATAACTTTATCTTTGATAAAGTTTCAAAGACCCCTTCGGTTATAGGTGGACGATGTCCCATTCTCCTAAACAAAGAGAGTTCTATAATAAATGCTTCGTCAAAGTCATACAACGACCCCTGCGATGAAAAATATGAAGAATACATTCAGAGAAAACAAATAAAAAATGATGAAAAATACAAAAACAAAATAAACAACTATAAAATAATGAATTTGAAATCCGATTTTGTTTCATCTTGTGAAGCTGGAAATAATACTTATCAAAACAAATTATTTTATAATCAGAACAAACAAATTCCACAAAATAAAAAAATATCAAAAAATAATCAAATTATACAAAACCAACAAATATCACAAAATAAACAAACACAGGAAAATAATTTTTATTCAAAAATGTCTAATGATGTATATAATACTTATGATAATGAATTAATAGAAGAAACCTATATATATTAGAAGAAATGTGAAAGGTGTATGAAGTTAAAATAGAATATAGTAAATGTATAAATTATAAAATTGATTTAATATTTAAATTAAATATTAATATGTTAATTATAATCAACAATGAATATTCATAAAATCAGCAATCATGAATTATTTAGAAAAAATGTAGTTGAAAAGTTAGATACTATTATAAAAGATGTTAATAAATCTGTAAATTTAGAAAAAGGAATTTATAATTGGTCGATAAAAGAATCAACAATTAGAAAAGTTATAAAAAAATGGGACAATCAATTTTTCATAATGCTTTACTTAGACCATCTCAAAAGTGTTTATGTGAATTTATCTAACAATAATTATTTGTTAGAATTATTGAATGAAAATAAAATAAAAGCTCATGAAATTGCTTTTATGACACATCAAGAGATGAATCCTGAAATTTGGGAAGAGTTGATTCGAAGAAAGAGTATAAGAGATAAAAGTAAATTTGAAGATAGATTAGAAGCTTCAACAGATGCATTTACGTGTAGAAAATGTAGATCCAAGAAATGTAGTTATTATGCGCAACAAGTTAGAAGCAGTGATGAACCAATGACACTTTTTATTTCTTGTTTGAATTGTGGAAATAGATGGAAACAAAACTAATATATAGTGTGTCAAAATTATGTTGTCTGTGAAGGAGTTATGATAATTTGGGGTCGCTTGTTTGGGACGCAGAGGTGTGTTGTCCTCTGTAAAGTAGGATGGATGGCAGGTGGCAGGATGGACGAATTGTGTCGTTGTTCCCTTCATTTTCTTCATTTTCTTCATTTTCTTCATTTCCTTCATTTTCTTCATTCCGTTCAGGGTAGTCGCAGTCATTGTCTTCGCCAAAGTGATTTTCCGCATTCGCATTCTGTGGCGAACATGCGGACGACACACCTAGTTTATCATTAATATACATAATATTATAATTGTTTAATTTATAATATTTTTTTCTTTTGTTCCATTGATTTTTAAAATTAGAATGACTATCGACAATATCAACAACTAACGCAGAAAATTCGTGTTTTTGTCTCAAAATCCTTCCAACTGCTTGTTCTATATTTGTCATAGGCGTCACCATGATTAATGTAGTTAAAGTTTTTATATCCAATCCTTCTGCAGCCATAGAATATGTTGCCAATAAAATCTGTTTATCTTCACTTTGTTTTAATTGTGTTTCTTTCATTCCACCAATGTAATAACCTATACTATAAGTATGTTCTTTTTTGATTATTTCAAAAATATAATGTAAAATATTTTTGTATTGTGAAATCAACATCACCTGTTGTTTTGGATTCTTTTCTAATAAATGGATTAAATATTTAACTATAAATAAAGTTCTTGGTTTATATTCTGTGATTTTATTTATCATTTTTGGAATACAAACATTCCCTTTAAAATCATATAATAATTTATTATATTCAACATCTTTCACTTTATAATTCACACAATGAACTATTAAATTTTCATTTGATTTTTCTACATCTTTATATACAACGTCGCCTAGAAACATCTTAAATACAAATGTAGTTTTATCTAAACGATTCATAGTGGCAGATAATCCAAGCATATATCTTGTGCATATTTTAAACAAAGCACAAGAAAAAACACGACTTGATATATGATGCACCTCGTCAATAATAGTAAAACCGAAATTTCTAAATATATCTAATGGATAATCTTTCATAGACAAACTTTGTAACATTGCAATAACAATATCTTTATTTTCAATGTCTATAATTTGTCCCTGAATTTTACCTATTCTTGAAGATGGCAGGTATTGCTGGATTCTCTCCTTCCACTGGTTTAATAAGAATTCTTTATGAACAATTACTAATGTTTTTTTTTTAATTTTTGATATAATATTTAAAGCACACACCGTATTATGTGTGACTGTAAAATCTTCTAATACAAAACATCTGTTTTTGTCTATTTCAAATCCATAATATTCATCAACTTGTAATTTTTCTATTTTAATATAATATAACAAAATATCTTTTTTATAACTTAATTTGTCTCCTTTTTTATAAAATATGATTTTAATATATTGATTTTGATAATGTAATTCAATATGAAATCCTAAAACTCTTAATACAAACTTTATATCTTCTATAAGATTATATGAATGGTTTTTATTTTCAAGTTGTAATTGAAAAATATTATTATTATTACATCCACATGCTTTAAGTAATCCATTTAATAACAGATTTAAATTTGTATGCGAATTTATTTTATATTCATCAGGAATTCTGTTATTGTGTAATATATTTTTAACATAAGAAATATTGTTTTTAAAATGTGGATTTTGTAATAAAAAATTAATAAATTCAGTAGATATGGAGGAATAATGATTATTATATGCTAATAAATGTCCGATATAAAAAGGATTACACACAACTTTTTTTTCTTTAAAATGAATAGGCACTCTATATCCAAATAATATATTCTGCAAATCTATCAAATTGGATAATTTTAAATATTCTTTCACCGATAGATATAATGTATTGCCATTTATAGTTTTTAAACATAAAATATGACTTTCATTTACTATATAATTATAACATTTGTCATAACTAACTTTATACATCATTTCTTTTCCTCTTGCTAATGAAATAACCTTTCTTGGTCTTGAATCATCACCCATTAAACTATCACCCACATTAATATCCTGCACTTTTTTAAATGTGCCATCTAACATTAATATTTTTGTGTCTCTTGCTAAACATTTTCCTTTTCCACAACCAATTTCTATTAATCCTGAACCATGTGTATTATTAAATACTTTTTCTATATACGCATTTACGATTTTTTCCTGATAATCTCTTAATTTTCCATTAAATTCAGCATTTATATCCTCTCCATAACACAACAATTCACCTTTATGGGGAGAACCAAATTTTGTTAATCCATAATATCGTGGAACAAATAATTTGTTATTTGTTTCCCTGTATATGTAGTAAAATTCATTATCATTATTACAATAATTATTTAGCACAAATGGTCTGACAATTAAGTCTTTCTTTATAGATTCTATTTCTTGAATCGAATACTCATCTTTTAAAATTGTATATCCTCTATGACCTATATATGAATTCATAGTCTTACATAAAAAATACATAATATTATTTTATATAAGTTTATGAATTGATATTTATATTCTAAAATCTAACGACATCTTCGTGGGATTTTTGTAATTAAATTGTCGTCGATATTTTTCACAATAATAAAAATATAAACTATAATATATAAATGGCTTTTATAATTTTTTTATTAATAATTAGCATTTTATTTTTTTTTATTCACATTATTTTCAATATTTTGAATACTTTTTTAAATACTTCTCAAAATATTATTGAAGGGCAAACTTGTGGTTGTGGAGCGATGAGTGGAGGAGGTTATGGTTGTGATGGTGTATATCAAAACTATTACTGACAACAGAAAATACATATGCATATAAAATAAATTGCAAAATAAATAATATATATAATATTATATTTAAATGAAAAAAAGTAATGGAATGCAATATTTGTTAATTATTTTATTCATCGTTTATTTAGTCATGGATATACGTTTTACAGATGAATTTAAAAAATACTTGGACAACTACTTTGCTAAATTTATTATCGTTATTTTAACATTATTTTTATTTACATATAACATTAAAAATAATCCTATATTGGGAATATTGGGAATATTTGTATCTTATCAAATATTAAAACAATTAAATGTTAATATTTTAAACAAAGATATCATTGATAATGAAACTAAAAAATGGTCTCCATATAAACTAAATAATCGTTTTAGTTATACACTCGAGCAAGAAATCGTAAGCAAAATGACTAATCAAAAATATAATTTAACTCCTGATAATAGTTCTTCGTATAAACCTGTTTTAGAAAAAATATATAATGCTTCACCCATATAGAAAATAATTATAAGAGCTCAAAACAACAAAGATAAAGATACGATTATTCTGTGATGGCGAAAAGACACTTTCTGCACAGAAAAAAACATTGATGAAAGAAACATTGATGTATGTGTATTCCTAATAAAAATGGGTAAATATATCCACACAGAGCAATATATATTAGACCGAACAAGTCGGTGTAAGTATATATGTGCGTGCACATTTTCATGGTGATGTGGGAGCTTAGATTTTATTTTTTTTTTTTTTAAACAAATAATAAAAAAAAGGAAGTGGAAGTATTATTATTCCAATTAATATTATATATTTTATTTTATCTTTCATATCAATACTTTTACTAGCAGTTGCGGAATAACTGGAATCAGTTGAAACATATATACTATCTTCTGAATTATCTACTGGCTGACAATCTATGTAAATATTATCACCTGAATTATTTGTAGGACCTTTATTATTATAAAAATATTCGTTATTATTTTGTATTATATATTGATGTTGTTGAATAATTTTATTTAATTTCGTTAAATTATCATTAGAAATATATAATTGTGAAGAACTATTATCAAATACAATAATATCTACTATTGTAGAACAAGGCTGATAAGGTGTGTTTGCAGTATACGTATAAAAAGGTTTATATGGGACAAAATGATTTAAATTAAATGATACTAAACTAACAGTTGTTGAATTATCTTTACTTGGTGCACTTTGTGACATAGTTTCGACAATCGTGTTTATATTTGCCGACGGCAAATTTATTATTTCACTATTTATTATTGGTATACATATTAACAATTGTTTTGTAGATGTTGAAGAACTATGTATTATCACAAATTCACCTGAATATTGAATATTATTATATTTATGTAATGAAGGTGAATAAATTCTTATTTCTGTCACATTAAAATTATTTGTATTATAAGTCACTTGTGTTGATGATATATTATCATATTTAATTGAAATATAATCTCCTTTATTTGTCGCTAAACATGAACTTGAATTATAACTAAAATATAATTCACATTTGTAATCACACAAACCTTTATAATTTGTTGTATCAATATTTATGGGTGAATTTGTATTAGTGCAACTCATATTAAGTAATTATAAAATAATATTTTATTATTACAACCTAAATCCAGATTAGGTGTAAAGATAATACAATAGAATTGATTTTATGTAATTTTATAAAATAATAATTGTTTTTACATATTATGCTTAATATATCAAAAAAAAGATTTAACAAATTATTTAATGTAAAAAATTATACAATAAAAAATACATTTACGAAAATAAACAATACTATAACAAATTTAAATATTAATACAAATGTTATTGCAAAAAAATATTCACAAAAACAAAGAAGACAAATACAAACTCAAGAAACACATTCTATCGGTTTTACAAATTTACTGCACAATAAAACAATTAAACTAAGGTTTCATTCTCCCTGTAGGGGGCTACGCGAAGGGGACTTTGTCCCCCTCCAACCCCCTCCCCTATCCCCTACGACCCCCCATTTTCCGAACAAAAAAACACCCAACCACCTTTAAGGCATTCTCTGTGTATTCTGCGTGTATTCTGCGTGTATTCTGCGTGTATTCTGCGTTTTTCGCCTTAAAGGTGGTTAGTGTTTTTAAGGGGAAGGAAAAGAGTAAGGGTTTTCTTTTCATTTTTCACCTTCACCACCTTTAAGGCATTCTCCGTGTATTCTGCGTGTATTCTGCGTTTTTCGCCTTAA
>Ga0214923_10006116_pt1 | contig 13664 bp, 9 predicted proteins | sample LL1510_MetaG_FD_177993 | JGI IMG/M metagenome (GOLD analysis project Ga0214923, IMG submission 177993) | Freshwater microbial communities from Lake Lanier, Atlanta, Georgia, United States - LL-1510 | ecosystem: Environmental > Aquatic > Freshwater > Lake | place: USA: Georgia | collected 2015-10-15 | reverse complement strand
TGCTTATACCTTGTTTAAGAGTTCTTGCTATCATAAGATTGATTTTAAGATAAAGGAATCAGCCCCAGTTAATGAGGCGGTGCAACGTTTCAAGTCTTTTAACATCGGATGTTTAGCAGTGACTGACGCAAAGGATAAAATTATTGGTGTTTGTTCTGAGCGCGATTATATCAACAAAGTAGCTGGATCTGAGAAGACCCAGGTTGCGGCATCAGTAAAAGATATTTGCACTTATGAGCCGAATTTGATGATTGCTAAGAAGAGTGATAGTTTGGAGATGTGTATGAATAAGATGCTTTTTAAGGACATTCGTCATTTATTGGTGATGGACGAGAAGTCGAATGAGTTCGTTGGGTTAATTTCAATTAAAGATCTTATCAAAGAGATCATGAAAAATAACAATGATACGATTATGCGATTGAGCGATTTTAAGATTGGTAAGGGGTCTTATTTTGGTAGCGAATAAACAAAAAAATTTTCGTTGCTAAAAATTGAAAGTATTTTTATTTATTTTTATACGTTAACCAAAAACGAATAATATGGAATTAAATAATTTGCGGCCAAATCAAAGATATTTGTTTCATTATAAAAATACGGACAATGAAGACGAAGTATCATTCAGAGCAAATTTTGTAAGATTGTTTGTTCATGGTAAATTTAGTAATATTGTAGTTAATTGTTACGAAAGCAAGAAATATCCGAACGAGTCAAAAAAAACTTGGTGGTCTATCGATATTAATCTGATATCCAAGATAGAAACGTTACCAAATATAGTTGGTAATGTTTGTTTATTACCCGATGATGTTTTGTTAGAGATTGATAATTATTATTAGACAAGGGACATTATAAAATTAGGCCAATTGTTTAATAATTAGATGGCAAGATAACGGTTGCGATAATGCCGCGCCGCTTGATTCGTCGATTTTTAGACCCCCAGCTACAGCACTAGAAGGATTATTAATGCTGAGCGTGGAATTGTTTAAAGGAGGAGTAGATATTATAGATACGCCGACTAATAATCCGCCACCGCTTTTTCCTACAACGGTCATTAGTTGTTCTTGTCCGTTTAATACGACGACTAATTCGCCAGTATTTTGCACACCAACTTGAAATGTTATTTCAAAAATGCTATTGGGAGGCAAAGTGAATTCGCTATCTGACGAACGCTGTATTGCGCCGTAAGGATTGACGGAGGGTCTTGGGAAGTTTACTGCGGATCCTGGCGAAACGTCATCGGGATTATCGTTTACGCCTCCACTGCTCATCAGTCCATAGAAGTCTGCGAAATTAGAAACGGCGGGATCACCTTTTGGCCCAGTGTCTCCTTTTGGACCAGCCTGACCTTCTTCTCCTGCATCACCTTTTGGACCAGCCTGACCTTCTTCTCCTGCGTCACCTTTAGGCCCCGTCTCTCCTTTGGCTCCGGCATCACCTTTAGGTCCCGTCTCTCCTTTGGCTCCGGCATCACCTTTAGGTCCCGTCTCTCCTTTGGCTCCGGCATCACCTTTAGGTCCAACTGGACCGGTATCACCTTTCGGACCTTTCTCTCCTTCGCACCCCTTTTCACCTTTTTCGCCAGGGCATCCCTGATGGCCGCGAGGACCTCGTTCCCCCGGATGCCCACGAGGCCCGCAAGGACCAGGGGGACCAGGCGGCCCATCACAACCGTCTTTACCATCCTTACCGTCTTCTCCATCACATCCATCCTCACCATCTTCTCCGTCACAGCCGTCTTTACCATCCTTACCATTTTTACCATCACGCCCGTCCTCGCCATCCTTACCATTTCTACCATCACGACCATCTTCGCCATCTTGTCCATCCTCACCATCCTTACCATCTTTACCATCTTTTCCGTCACGTCCATCGCGACCGTCCTCGCCATCCTTACCATTTTCCCCGTCTTTACCATCACGCCCGTCCTTACCGTCACGACCCGCCTTACCGTCCTTACCATTTTCGCCATCTTTACCGTCTTTACCATCTAACCCTGGACGCCCATTTTTTCCGTCTTTACCATCTTTGCATTCTTTGCGCTTTTTATTAGGACTGGTCGATCGGCATCGATTTCGTCTAGGTTTATCACACCTTCTAGGTGAAGGGCAACGTTCGCTGGTGGATTCTTCGTCGTCGGAACAGCAATACTCCTTTTGGGGCATTATATATTTTTACTACATTAAAAAATATAAAAATAAAATCAATTCTACATCACAATATGCAGCCACAATATTAATTTACTGTTATAACTACACATTTGCAGTCTTTTTTACTTTCGCTCGCGGGTTCTCTTTTTTTGCATGATTTACAGGTAGGTTCTTTCAGCTTAGGTTGTGCTTTTTTGCAGCTGGATTTACCGCAACTTTTGCATATAGGCTTTTTGCATTTTTTGCAACTGTGATTGCGGCAATTTTTTTTCAATGATTCATCACTAGAATATTCATCGCACGATTCGTCGTCGCTCGAATAATAGTAGTATTTTCTACCCATTATATATTCACCGTACATCTAAATTTTTACTAATAAAATGCGCAACTCACAGCATTAATCAAGCCAATACAGTATTAATTTGGAAATAATTAGACATTTGAACACTATCCGCATTTTGTGCGGATTACAATGTTCAAAGTGGGTTTTATTCATTTTCAAATAATATATATTCAAGCGAGACGGGCGATTCAAATTTTCCGTTTACTTCTCTAGGAACAAATTCCCAGTTCCAGGGCAACCAATAATAATCAGGTGTTGGAGAATAACATAAATAAGTATGAATATAATATGGCGCAGCAATTGTTTTAATTAGTGCATTGATAAGACCAGAGGTTGTTAATATAAAATTTTTATCTGAGTTAAATTGAAAAGAAGACATAAATAATATAGAAGAAATAAAATATTCATTTGTTCTCTCTTCTTGATGCGACACTTTTAATTTTGCATTTTCCGCATGTTTAGTTAAAGCGTGTTTGCCATCTGGATACGCGCCATCATTACCGAATAATAAAAAATACGCTCGGACATAATCATAAAAAGTAAAGTCGTTCATATAACCATCTCTTCCATGAATACAAGTGATGAAATAATTTCCGGTAGGATTCAATAATTTTTTAATTATTTTAAAATATTGCGTGTATTTGTCTTCGCTTTCGCTTGCGCATCTAATATATTCGCAATTTCCGCATTGCAAAATTAAATCGAAAGTTCCTAATGTTTCTGGATTTATTTCCCACATATTCATTTTATGAGCTTCAAATCCTCGGCTTTTCACAAGATTTACCTGTTCTTCTGATATTGAAACACCAATTGTTTTTATTCCATAAGTGTCTAATAAATAATTCATAAAATCTCCCTCACCAAATCCTATTTCTAAGACGCGCATATTTTTATTTACTTTGCATATTTCGCAAATAGTTTTAAATTTATCAGTATCACTGTTTTTTTTTAATTCCGTCATATTATTATGAATTTTTTCGTCCAAGCCTTTAACAATTGGCTGTTTAGAAGTGTAAGCATTATTATATACATCAATAGACCATTCTAATATTTTTTTTGTATTGTTTTTATTGTGATCTTTTGTATCAATACCAAAAACACCATCATATACACCTTCTGAAAAATTACTAAATAGTGGTTCCTGATTTACTATGTCTCTCCAATAATCAGAATATTGATATTCAGTAGTAATATATTTATCAAATTGATATCCTTTGTATTTTGCTATTTCAATGAATATTTCTAATACAATTGGTAACAAAATATAAATTATTTTATTAGTTATAAAATAAAAATATATTCCTATTCCAAATGTTACATTTCTAATAAGTGCTGTTAATGAAAAACGTTTTGTATTTGTATATAAATAAGTTACTGCGTATTGTAAAAACAATATTGCTGTTATTATTAATATTAATGTGTTATTGATGTTTTTATTAGATTGTTTTTTCATAAATCGCAGTAATATACATTAGAGATATAAATAAAAATTGATTAATCTCGAAATAATATATGAATTTACTATATATTATACTATTTGATGAACAACAAACCGAAACAAGATGAATCAAAATCGGAAGAAGATCCAGTCGAAGCACGTGCGCAAGAAGATGCTGCTCGCGCCAAAGCAAAGGCTGACTTTGAAAAAATGGTGGGTCAGTATTTAGAAAACAATCCGCTTTTCCGCACAGATAAAAAGTCCGCCGAATTTGAAATCCGTTTTGGTTCTAATCCGAAATTATCCAAATCTATAAGTAAAATTGACTATGATAATGTTGTGAATCAATTACAAGCTTGTGGTTTTAAAGTGGATAATCCTGATGGTATTCAGATTCTTCGTGTTTATAGCGATTATCTTCACCCTCAAACAGGCGAACGTACGATGTCGAATATTCGTGCTGAAATAGTAGGGACGGATTTGATTCAACAATACTGCAAGACGAATAGCATACAAAAGTTGATTGATTTGCCGTCGACGGTTTTTAATAAATTGAAATTCACTCGTAAAACAAACGCTTTCGCAAAAAACGGTGAAAAAATAAAGGCAGTGGATATTGCAGAATATAATTTCCGTGCTGCTTATCAAAACGAAGAGGAGTTTCATACGAATCATCCATTAGCGCGTAACATAATTGCCGAATGGTCAAATTCATTAAAACTATTTCGTTGCATGAACCGCGTGAGATTTCGCCACAGAGATTTGCCCATATTTGCTGATTTGAGTATAGTGAAAGGCTCCAAAACTACTCATCGCAAGCCTATTCCTACGTATACTATTCAGGAGGCAGGAGTTTTCAATAATCCTGAGGGTTACGAAATTGAATTGGAGGTCGATAATTCTCGAGTCGGAACAGCAACGTCTTATAATAACGTTGAATCTATCATGGCGGTTTTGAGAAAGAGTATTCGTATTGTACTATCTGGACTCCAAATGACGAAATATCCGATTTCATATCACGAACAAAAACTAGTTCTTGAAGATTATATGAAATTGATACACGGCGAAGAACATCATTCTCATAAAATTTTATCAAAAGATTTTATCGGGCCTTCGTCTTTCACTTTACAAATGGAGAATATTAATGAACCCAAAGATTCCTCTACTATTCCTAATATTCGTAAAAATTATACTGTTACGGATAAAGCTGACGGCGAACGTAAACTATTGTTTATTAACGGGCGGGGTAAAATATATATGATTGATACTAATATGAATGTTATTTTCACAGGCACGGCTTCGAAAGATAAGCGTGTTTGGTACACTATTATTGACGGAGAACATATCAAATACGACAAATCTGGTAAATTAATTAATTTGTACGCGGCATTTGATCTATATTTTGTGAATAAATTGAATGTTCGCTCTTATGGATTCGTTTCTGAAGACATGGGCGAAAATGAAAATAAATATCGTCTCCCTCTTCTTAATGCAGTAACAGAATCAATTAAACCGATTTCGATAACAGATAAACAAGAAACTGTTAATGCTCAGCAAACGAAATCTGCGAATTTTGTTGTGAAATGCAAGGAGTTTTATCTATGTACTGCGACGGAATCTATATTTCAGTGCTGTTCTAAGATTTTATCAAAACAGCGGGATGGTCTATTTGAATATAATACAGATGGTTTAATTTTCACTCCTTCATTGGCGGGAGTTGGGTCAAGCGAAATAGATAAGGCAGGACCTCTTGAAAAAATCACGTGGGCTAATTCTCTCAAATGGAAACCACCCGAATTTAACACCATCGATTTCTTGGTCATTAATAAACTAGACAAAAAGGGCCGACCTGAGATTCACCACATATTCCAAGAGGGGAAAAATATGCAGGGTGTACAAGATGTTATTCAATATAAGACCATCGAATTACATTGCGGTTTTGATATTCGTAATAAACAACACGCTTTTATTAACCCTTTTCAAGATGTGGTTGATGATAAAATACCGGAACATACGGTGGCGTTTTCCGATAATTATAAACATGTACCCTTTTGTCCTACAAATCCTTATCATCCAGAAGCCAGATACTGTAATGTTATGTTAAAACAAGACGGTAATAATGTGTTTATGGTGAGCGAAGAGGGCGAATATTTCGATGAGAATATGATTGTGGAATTTAAATATGAGATGACGAACAAGGACGGGTGGAACTGGGTGCCCCTTCGCGTGCGTTATGATAAAACTGCTGAACTGAATGCCGGTTCAAAGAACTACGGAAATGCGTATCATGTGGCGAATGCGAACTGGCATTCCATTCACCATCCGATCACCGAAGAAATGATTACTTCGGGAGAAAATATTCCACAGGAAGTCCTAACTGAGGATGTGTATTATAATCGTTCGAATGAGCAAACTAGCACCCAAGGTCTTCGCGATTTCCATAATTTGTATGTTAAAAAGAAACTCATAGTGGGTGTTTCAAATCAACAAGACATTTTGATCGATTATGCAGTAGGAAAGGCCGGTGATTTATCGAAATGGGCGACTGCTGGTCTCTCGTTCGTCTTCGGCGTAGACGTATTCAAAGACAACATCCAAAATCGTTTAGATGGTGCCTGTGCGCGTTATTTGAGAGCCAAACGTAAGTCAAAGGATACTCCCGATTCTCTTTTCGTAACGGGCAATTCTTCTCTTAATATTCGTTCTGGGCGCGCTTTTGGAACAGAAAAAGACAAAGAGATCACGAATGCGATCTTTGGAATCGGCGCAAAAGATGAACGTACCCTCGGTCGTGGTGTATATAAACACTATGGCGTCGCACAGAACGGATTTCATGTTAGTTCTGTGCAGTTCGCATTCCATTACTTCTTCGAAAGCAAAAAGACGTTGCACGAGTTTTTGAGAAATGTTGCCGAATGCACTCGTCTTCAAGGGTATTTCATAGGCACGTGTTACGACGGTAAGACGGTCTTTAATATGTTGAAAGATAAGCAAAAGGACGAAAGCATCGTTATCATGAGCGATGGGCGTAAGATCTTTGAAATAGTAAAGTTGTATGACCAAACCGGTTTCCCAGATGACGACATGAGCGTGGGTTATCCAATTAATGTATACCAAGAGAGTATTAACCAGTATTTACGAGAGTATTTGGTGAATTTCGATTATGTGACTCGTATAATGGAAGACTACGGCTTTGCACTTGTTTTCAAAAACGAATGTATTAAAATGGGACTCCCCGACAGTACTGGAATGTTCTCTGAGCTCTTCACGAATTTACAAAACGAGATCAAACGTGATCGCAAAACGGCCACGGATTACGGTAAATCGGAAAATATGACGGATGAGGAAAAGCGTATTTCATTTATGAATCGATATTTCGTTTTCAAAAAGGTACGCAATGTGAATACCGACAAAATTGCTAAGATCATAGAACAACAGACTAAGATGGCGGAAAATATTGAAGAGGTTATTAATAAAGACATCGAAGAAATGGAGCACAAAGAGGAGATCTCGCGGGCCACGATCGAACTACCAAAACCAGTCGTTCGTAAAATTAAAAAACCAAAAATCGCTTTAGAAAAATATAATATAGAAGATAGTGCGCCCGAGCCAGTTCAAGAGCCTCCTAAAAAGCTAACGATCAAAAAGCCTGTACTAAAAATAACCGTTCAACCATAGCCTACGTTTATGAAACTACCGTTCAAAGATTTCTTTATTGCATAAAAACACAGTTGCCGTTTTTTCCGACATTTGTATTGAAATATAAAGTAGTATTTATGTTTCAACAACAATATAAATAGTATTTTTTATTTTATGTATCCATAAACCATGACCTATTATCTATTACCGAAAACCAGTTTTTTGATTCATAAATATATTCAATGCATATCTAGCGACGAAGAACCAGAGCCCTTTATATCAAATTCCCTATCGCATTATTTGTATAATATAAAAACGCGTCTGGATGCGCATGAATCTGACTGGGACGTGTTTAAAAAATATACAAATCCTTACGAATATGTACACACATCAGTGCCTTTTAAAAAACGTAGCATCTCGGTCTATAAGCCATTATCTCGTTCCTATTTCAAAATGATTGAAATATTGAATACATTTAATATGAATTTCGGATCGAGGCCCATGCGTAGTTTTCATTTGGCGGAAGGGCCTGGTGGATTCATAGAGGCACTGTGTAATACACGAAGAAACCCACAGGATGTATATATCGGCATGACTATTTTGGACGATCATAATGATAACAACATTCCGGGGTGGAAAAAAAGCGATGCGTTTTTAAAGAAAAATGAGAACGTTTTTATTGAGTGCGGAGCAGATAACACCGGGAATATTCTTTCCGTCGAGAACTTGGAATATTGCCGTAAAAAATACGGGTCGTCTATGGATTTTATTACGGGCGATGGCGGCTTCGATTTTTCTATGGACTTTAATAAGCAGGAGATCAGTATTTCACAATTATTATTCGCACAAATATGTTTTGCTGTTACTATGCAGAAGAAGGGTGGAACTTTTGTTCTCAAATTATTCGATAGTTTTATGCATCATACAGTTGATATTTTATATATTTTGTCTTCTTTCTATGATAAGGTCTATATTATAAAACCGCAAACCAGTCGTTATGCGAATTCTGAGAAATACGTGGTATGCCGTGATTTTTTGTTCTCGAATCATGAACATTTTTATCCATTTTTAATGAGAACATTTGAAACAATGGTGTATTTGGCTCCCGAAAAATGCATACACCGATTTTTGGATATTCCTTTGTCGTATTATTTTATTTCAAAGTTGGAGGAATATAATTCTATTTTGGGGCAACAACAAATCGAGAACATTCATTTTACTACGTCTCTCATAGAAATAAAGCAAAAACAGGAGAAAATCGATGGACTCATAAAGACGAATATTCAGAAATGTATACAATGGTGTAAGAAGAACAACGTGGACGCTAACGTCTTTTCTACAAATAATATGTTTTATGCGGAGGAAACTATCTAGGTTTGCGTCACATAAGAACGAATAAAAAACAATAATTATATATTATGGATCAATATATAATTGAACTCACGGAAGAAGAAACCGAAATTTTAAATGATTTAGCGGGACAAATTATGATCAGTCCTTCTGATCGTCCTGAAGAGTTTTGTGAAATGGTTCGAACACTTACCAAACAAATTCCAAGTCGAATTCGAGAACATTTATTAGATTTCGCAAAACACGGTTCAGAAAGCGGCTATTTATTATTTCGTAAAATAGCCGTTCCCTCTGTTGAAAGCCCGCCTGATAACTCCCGCAAAATGGGTGAAAAAACGCAATTGGCTCGCGTGCAAGCATTATTAATTAGTGTTATCGGTCAGATGATCGCGTATGAAGCCGAGGGTTACGGTCGTCTTTTTCAAGATGTTGTTCCTATGCGCGCACTAGCTCAAAACCAAACTAGCGTAGGAAGTAATGTAGAATTAGAGATTCATACGGAACAGGCATTCTCACGATTACGTCCGGATATACTAAGTCTTGCGTGTATTCGTGGGGACCCGAACGCGCTAACCTATATTTTGCCCGTTAAATATATATTGGAGCACATGAGCAGAGATGAGATTGAGTTATTAAGAGAGCCATTATGGAAAACCGGAGTGGATTTATCTTTTAAATTACACGGACAAGAATTCGCAGAAGGGGACATTCGCGGACCTATGCCTATTATTTATGGATCCGAGGAAGACCCGCTTCTGACTTTTGACCAAGATCTTATGTTTAGTGAACATGAAATTGGAGAACATTTATTAAAAAAAATCGTAGCACTATATTACGAAAAGCGCGGTCAACATAATTTAACTTCTGGTGAAATTATTTTGATAGACAATAATCGTGCCGTGCACGGACGTTCTCCTTTTTCGCCAAAATATGATGGACAGGACCGGTTTTTGATACGCTGTTTCGCAACTTTCGATTATGAAAAAAGCTCGCATGCGAGGGTCGGACGAACAGTGAGCGCTATATATTCCTAATTCGCTTTCGTAGAGCTTTGGGGATCCCACGTATTACATGTCGCGCATTGCATAACCGTGGACAAAGGAGCAAATCGGGGAGTGCTGCGCAAAGGAAACCCGATTTTATCTTTAATCGTGTAGCCATTTTCAGGAACACCATAAGCGAGAGCATTCGCTACAGAAAGACCATAAGCATTGTTATATACAGCCGTATTGTTTGTGATAGCGTTATAACGAGCGCGAGCTATTTTCGAACTGGCGCTGACTGCACCCTGATTCGCAAATTGAGGATTGCTGGGTTTATATGAAACCGGTGCATATACCGGTTGAATACCAGGCGTGGAACTAGATAAGAAAACGTTATCGACTAATGTTAAATCTTGTTTATAAGAGTAAGTAGGGCTCAATCTATTAGGATAAGTAGGAATTATATTTGTAGGATATGTACCTACTCTAAATCCTATTGCGTTAGCAAAAGCATTATTATTAATTTTTAATACAGGGATAATCGAGTTTCCTAAAGCGCCGTTGGGTACAGGCCAGTGCACATAATTTTGAGCGTTGATGGCTGGAGGGAAGACAGTGGGATCCCATCCAGGAATATAAGGTTTTGAAACATTTGTTGAACTATAAATGTTGGTATCAATCTTTGAAGTGTGTAATTCTATCTTACTATAAGCAATGTTAAACGCGAAATAAATAGTAAATACCTTAGTTTTATTGGCGTTATCGATAAAATAATGACCATTGCTCTCCATCGCAAGATGTAATACATTATTTACATCATCCATGTTATAATATCCAGACGCTATATTTACTGTGTAATAATAAGGATCGCCGTTCACATCTATTCCGTCTCCGTTACTGTCAATCCATTGATATGCGAAACTACAGTCCGTGGGTAAATAGTATTTCGGGCAATGGCTTAAACCTTGCGTCGAATATAAATTCTGCGACGAAAGTGCGTCCCCTGGTTTAACTGTGGCGTCTCCCTGGCGAATATAATTGTATTGATTTTGAGTGAATGTGCGATTACGACTCACCAAATATTGATTTTTATTCACGAAATATCCCACGTCGTTTCCTCTGGAAATGTCGAATTGACGTTTTATCATACCTGCGCTTCTTACTCTTCTACGCGCTGTTTCAGAAGGAGATACAAAGGCCAAACAAGTTCCAGGATCTTGGCAAGTGTTATTCGGTAAAGTATTATCGACAGTATTTACTAAACCATTATTGTTAGTCGAGACCGAGGAATTGATTATGCTTCCATTCGGCATATCAAATAAATCGATGGAGCTCGAGGCGCGATAATTACATAAAGAATTTGTATTATAATTGGTTACGATTTCTCGGCGAGGTAACAAAATAGGCATTGCGCGGAAAAACTCTGCGTTTTTCGTAGAGCCGCGGCTGTTCATTTGAATGCGTGATGTTATTTGATTAAATGTTTTGCCTTTCCAAGCCATCTTTAAATTTGATCTGTTAAATGCTACATCATTTAAATTTATTTCGGCAACTAATGCGGCCATTTCTATATAATATATAAAATATATTATATTTAAAAGCAAAACCAAATAAACATATCTAAACATTTTTAATTATCGTATGAACATTATATTAGATATATCTAATTTTCAAGTAGGATATTTATATTTTTTACAACCTAAACAAAATATGATTATGGACGGAACGTTTTCCAAAATCATTTATTCGAACGACATTTTCTCTTTAAACTGTATTTATTTGCATTTGCCGTTAGAAATACAATATGTTGAAAAAAACTGTAATAAATTTATAGCGAAATTGTTATGCGATTCGTCTATTAATTCAAATATCATACAAGAGTTATCGAAAATAGAGAATCGCATTATTGAATATTATAAACAAATAAATCCGAATAAAGGCAATAAGACACCTTTGATAACTATACACAAACAGTTATTATCAGGAAATTTAAGGTTATACAAAAATTATACTATTAGTAATGAAGATGTAAAAAATTCGGTACAATTTATTTTGAAAATTTCTGGTATATGGGAAAGTCATTCCGAGGTGGGTTTGACTTATAAAATAATAGAAGTATTCTCATAATTTTATTGCGCGCAAGAATTAAGAATTAACAAATGCATTTTGCCTTATCCACACATTCGCTATTATTTTTTCTCCAGAATTCAACGGCAGACCCGCATGTAACGCATTTGGATGGCATTTTCTGTTGTGTTTATCTAACGGATAAAATAAAATACTACCGTATTTCGGAGGTTTTACGTCTTTATTGAGATTCACAAACCGTGTCGCACCGCCTTCGAAATCATCATTCAAATAAATCAACATTGTTAACATTCTATGACCTCCTGATTTTAAAAATTTTTTACTTGTTTCATCATCTTCGTACACGCTATCGTGGTGTTCTTTATAATATCCTCCTTTTCCGTATTTTACAACTTGTAAATCTTCCGCGTTTTCGAAAGGCAAATTATGTATTGAACATACACGCATAATTATTTTTTTAACAACTGGGTCATTTTTTTCTATCCATGCTGTTTTACTATCACGTATATTTTTTACAATCTCATCCGTTTTACCATTGCTTCCCAAAACTTCGCTTTCGTTAAATTTATTTGCAGTATTTTTTTTTATATATTCTGCTTCTTTTTTGCTTATAAAATCAGTGTATACTTTCGGATAAATATATTCTTCGTTTTCATCAGCCAATCCTAATTCTGCAAAAGGTTCGTGATAATTTTTGTAAAATGATAGTACTATTAATATTGTTAACAATAACGATGTTATAATAATGTATTTATATTTATTCATATACATTATTATAAGAAAATATGTAATAACTAAAACATCATTCCCATTCTAGAACGTCCGCGTCTTCCTGTATTTACATTACTAAACGGTTTTGAACCTTTCGTCAAATCATAAGGCACTGATTGATTTTGAACGTCTTCAGTTCCTGTTGCGAATTTTTTTACGTTCACAAATTGGGTCGATTCGTCGTATTCTAATTCTAAAGATTGAATGTTTGATATCCCTTCGAGAGTAAGACCCAAAAACTTATCGAATTCAGTACGGTTTACTAAACGTTCCAACCCGTCTTTCATTTGGAATATGTTTTTGTCCATCAATGGGTAAAATTGACTTCTGTCCACGAAAAAGCCATTGTTTAATACGCGCTTTTGTAATAAATTGTCCTCGTATCCCCATGCCCAAAAGTTGGGGAAACCATTGATCTTCTCAAAATCGCCTGCTTTTATGGATACTATTCCTCCAAGAGCAAATTTGAACCCATAAAAGTGTTTTACATTGCCTTGTGTTGTATCGTAATTGAAAAAGTTCTTGGTGTAAGGCATAGTATCTATATCATTGAAAACTAGGGTAATGTTTTTATAATGTTCAGGATACGTTTCTTTAACGTGCAAAAAACCTATGTTTTTCATTGCTCCGCGGTTGAATGATCGGGTGTCGCATTGATGGATGAAGAAAAATTTGTAATCAATGGGATTTGTATCTTCGAGAACAAAAGACATGTGTTTTTTGAAAAATAGTAACTGTTGTTCGCGATCGCGATAAGGAACAATAAAAACATATTTTGGTATTATTTTGGATTCGGGCTCTGCAACAGGCTCGGCAACAGGCTCAGGCTCGGCAACAGGCTCAGGCTCGGGCTCGGACACAGGCTCGGTCTCGGACACAGGCTCGGTCTCGGACACAGGCTCGGTCTC
>Ga0214923_10006115_pt1 | contig 13671 bp, 13 predicted proteins | sample LL1510_MetaG_FD_177993 | JGI IMG/M metagenome (GOLD analysis project Ga0214923, IMG submission 177993) | Freshwater microbial communities from Lake Lanier, Atlanta, Georgia, United States - LL-1510 | ecosystem: Environmental > Aquatic > Freshwater > Lake | place: USA: Georgia | collected... | reverse complement strand
ATTTCAGCGGTAGAAGAACATTTAGATTTCAGCATTCGATGGAAAGGTGAAAAAGTGGGTGTGGCCGAAATGAAGCGCCATTATGCGAATTACTTCAAGGGAATAGGTCATTTTAAAGAATACCGAACGCGTTTAGTTACTGCCAACCAAGCCGCCGAAGTACGGGAAATTATCCAAGAGCTTCGAGGCAATAAGGAGTTGATTTTAGGATGAACCCATTTTGCGGGACTTCATTTTTTTTTGCCATTCAAAAATCAAATACGTTGCAGGGCAATCCATATTGAATACGAAATAATCCGCGCCATAATCCAATAGGGAGAGTGAAAAAGGCGTGTTGTTTTGCGTCCAATGCACGTAATTTCCATGAGCGTTGGTTAATTTTGGGAATTGTGCCACGGATGAAAAGTAGAATTGATCTTTTTCTTTTTTCATCGTAAGCAACGGTGCGTATAAAAAGCGAAGTTTGTTGGATTCATTGCGGAGTATTCCTTTTTCAAATAATGCGTTAAAAAATGCTTTACCATAAGCATTGGATCCAAAAACCACAGCATAGCCAGGAACACTAATAGGTTGAAAACGAACGGTTTCTTTTGGGTTGAAGTTCTCATCGAATTCCGTGACAATCATTTTTTCCACAGATTTGACCCGGCCTCCTTCTCGAAAAGAAAGATTGCCGTCCCATGCCTTTAGAAATAACCCTGTAGGAAACCCTATTTTTTTTCCATACGTGTTAAATTCAGCCGCAAGATTTTTTGTAATTGCCTGATTTTTAAACGATGAATCTAAGTGCAATTCGATAGCTTTCGTGTTAGACGGTTTATTGGGTAGTCCTTTAGCATGGGTTAAGAAACGCATGCCGTGGGGATTAGGGGTGTGGAAACGCCCATTAATGTGCATCGAGATGGAATCGATTTTAGGGCTTAATAAAGCATAATCAAAACCCCATGCTTTCAGGAAATTTGCCTCTGAGTAGGCTACCAAAGGTTCAGATTTTTGGGAATGTAGTTTGAAAAACCTTTTCCATTCTTTTTCCATTCCTCCTTTAACTGCCTTAGAGATTTTATCAAGTCGACGGTTTAGCTGTTTCCCAAAATATAAAAAAGCGTAAGAATTTTGATAACATAAGAATACTTTTGGTTCGCTAAAAAAAACAATGCGTATTTTGTTCCTTGAGGAGTCGGCGATGGTTGTATTTTTTTGGAATCTTTCCAAGAGTGTGGCGATTTTCGATGAGTCTTTTAGGGATACTAAGATACCCCATTCCTTCATTTCACGGTCGAGGAACATATAGCTTTCAGTTTGAACATTAATACCGTATTGTTTGCCTTGGCTCAATAAAAAATCAGCGGAAGCAAATTCACGAATGGGTAATTTATACTTAAAAAGTACAGGCCCGAGATTTTTACATAGCTCGAGAATATTGGCACGAACGAGAATTTCTGATACAGGCAGCCTATCGGCAAGTGCTACGGGTGTTTCCTTGTTTAGATTTTTATTTCTGATGAATAAAAGGATACCAAGTGTAGCGGCCAGAACCATGAAAATTAATCCTTGTCGTATACGTTTCACCGTTATTTCGTTAGGAGGTATAAGGTATTTAAAAGCTCTAAAAAGTGCTTGCTACTTCGCTCGGTATCGGTAAAAGAATAATTCATTTGTAGCGAGGTAGATCGATCGGTAGTTTCGCCAGATTTAAGGGTTATGGCACCCGTTTTATTCCTAAGAAAATCCAGTAAGGGTTGCTGTTCGGGTTGTAAAAAGTCGGATGGAAAACGTTGCACAACTTCTTGGATATTCGCATAACCTGCCATAGTTCCTGATTTTTTTAGGGATCTTATTGCTTGTTTGTTTATGGCATCGTTACCATATCCATCACGATGATTTTCTGCCAAATCTCGGTCATTGGTAATGATGAATAACCCTTTGGCATTGAAAAAAAATAACGGAGCTGCATCGAAAATTGCCTTATGGTAAATCCAATAATCGCCCTTATTTTCGAACTTGCTCGTTATTTGGCTGAAATGCTCGAGAATCATTTCCGGTATATCTTTACGGCGTGTCGAAAATCCAAAGGTAAAAATAGGCATGTCCTCTTCTGCCTCCGCTTCACGCTCTCCGTATTCAAAGGTCTTTTCATCGTAAAAGAAGGTGATTTTTCGGGTTTTTACTTTTTGAATTCCGTTGAAAGTCATCAATAAACTCCCTTTATAGGTATTAAACAGGGCGTCTTTATTTACCAAGGCATTACCCAATTTCAGTAATAGTAAATTGAACGAAATTTCGGGATCCTTTGTTTTTGAGAGTATTGGCACCAAAACTTCAAAGGCTTTTTCATACGCCGAACGTAAATTTATTGTGTAGGTGAAATAAGCGGGTTGGTTTAAATGGATATATGGAGCTATGTTTCTGTCGAAGTTGGCGTGATTCATTTCTTCGTAAATGGAACCCAAGGCCTTCGAATAATGCGCTTTTAAATCAAATTGAATCTGGGCATTCTTTAAGGTTAAGTCCCCTGTAATGACGTTGCCCTCGTATAAATCTTGAACGTCTAAATAAAGTGTTGGAAGGACCGTCTTCAAGTACCATAAATTTTTTGAACGGTCAATGTTCCTGGAATTATCCATGAAAAAAATCCCAGCGGAAGGATGGGTAAGTAGTTCGCGAAAAGTAGAGTCATTCGCGTAAAGACTCTGTTTTTTGAGAAACAGACCATCCAATACCTCTTGGTAGAATTTCTTTTGATAAACATAGGCCAAACTATCTCGTAATTCATAGTAGTTTTTTTCTAACAGGTTCTTATGATCATCCTCCTTAACTAAAGCGTCATCCTCCATTTCTTGATCCTCATCCATTGCGTAATAAGGAGATAAATTTCCTCGGGAATACCATAAGGAATCGGTTTGTTGATTCAAAAACAATTCCAACGGCTCCACACGTATCAAAAGTCCATGGGAATGGTCGAGTATGAGATTATTGAATAGTGATTGGTAAACTTTTATTCCTGGATATTTTGAAGAAACTAAATCAAAATCGTCGAATACACGAAATAAAGCCGCTTGATCTTTAATACCAAACGTGAAACCGGTAACTTCAAACTGCTGTTTTTTCCCATAAAAAAGACTTAGACGCTGGTCGAAGTCTAATCCCGCTTCTTTTACCGTTTTATTTTCGGTCGATTTATCGAAGAGTTCTTGATGAATTTCCTCCATGAAATCGTAAGTAATCCATTCATCGATACTCACTTTCTGAAGTAAATCGGTATTGTTAATACTAAATACGGTAACTGCTTCTCTCGGAATAAGCTGTTCTGCACTTTGTCCAAAAGCGCTTAAGTTTGCTCCAAGAATTAGCGGTATAAAAAACTTGTTTAATGGTATCACGGGGAGGTTGTTAACGTATGTTTTAATAGGGCCGGATTTGTTTTTAGCTCAAGGGTATTTACGCGTAACATGGCGGCTGTTTTAGCCGGGTTTAACTTACATAATTCGTTACTGCAGCTCTGTATCGGTTTAGGAAGTCTAGAAATACACGTGTAACTCCCATGCCTTAGAAGTTCATTGTCTGCTTTGGTTTCGCCCTTGATTCGATCTTCCATCAATTTTGGAATGATACGTTGCAATGTTTTTGTATCCCATTGAATCCAATTACCTTCTTCTTGGGTTATTTCACCGTGAGGATCCATTTGGTTAATCACGGATTTCACACCGTTCTGCAATCCTTCGATGCTTGTAAAACCTACGGTTACCTTTACTATGAATTCCACACGATTAAATTCCAGTTGAACCGAAGTTATGCCTTTTTCTTTCGATAATAGTTCTTTAAATTGATTAAATTTTGCATCGATTTCTCCAAGTTTTGGGACTTTTTTTCCGTCAAAACTATCCAGCGCAAGAATGGAATTTACTTTAACTTTACTTGAACTTAAGTTGATCGTATATTTAAAGGTTCCTGATCCATCTAGGTTAACCGCTAAATCATCAATGATTTCGATACAAGAACTGAGTATAAAACAACAAAAGAATAAAAGAAAAAGGAAACGTTTCATGGTAATTTCTTCACAAATATATTACCATTGCTAAAATAAGACACCTTGCGTTCCAATATTATCTTCCGACCGTTCTTGAACCCTGGGGACATTCGGGTTCTCGCTCGTGAAAATCCTTTTGCTGATGGGGTGAAAAGCCATGAATTGTTCATTGATTGGAGTAAATGTTGTTATTTCTCGTTCTTCTTGTAAGAAAGCATCAATCAAACTTTCGTGGATGAGCAAAGGCATTCTCCTTTTAGTATTATGAATTTCGGCCATCAAAGGATTCGCCTCCGTGGTAATAATTGAAAAACCTTGGTAAACCTCGCGCGTTGCTTGATTAATCCAAAGGTCATAAAGCCCTGCCATATGGAACAAGAGTCTGTCTTTGGGATAGATGAAAAAAGGTTTTTTGCGTGATTCCAAAGTTTGGTTTTCAAAAAACCCGGTGGACGGTATAATGCAACGACGACTGGATATTAAATGGTTAAAACTTGCTTTTTGATGCAATGTTTCCAATCGGGCATTGAGCGTCTTTCCAGCAATTTCTACGGGATGCATTCCTCTAAACCATGAGGGAACCAGGCCCCAATGCATCGGAATTAAAGTGTCCTCTTTCGTAACTATCGGCCAAAGGGGGAAGCTGAAACCTGAGGCAAAGAAAATCGGAGGATTGTTAGCAAGTAACGATGCACTTCGTTTGTAGGTGTTTTCTAATTGTAGTTTTGTCGAAGTGAGCGAATTACTGTAACACATGTAGAATGAAATTACAGAGGAGTTTCACAATACATCTTTTAATTAATGGAGAGTTTTTTCTCCAAATCTTCCAAGTATACCCTAAATTGTTTGTCGGTTTCGGATAAATTAAGCACGGTTCGGCAAGCGTGAAGTACCGTTGCGTGGTCTTTTCCTCCACAATGTGCACCAATATTCGCCAACGAAGATTTAGTCATTTTTTTAGAAAAATACATGCTTATTTGTCGAGCCTGAACCACTTCGCGTTTTCGCGTTTTCGATTTAAGAAGTTCAATGGGAAGTTCGAAATAATCGCAAACAATTTTCTGGATGTATTCAATGGATACCTCGCGTGCCGTATTTTTTACAAATTTGTCCACCATTTGTTTGGCGAGCTCCAAGGTAATCGGTTTCCTGTTCAAACTCGATTGCATTAATAGGGTATTCAATGCACCTTCCATTTCTCGAATATTGGTGTTGATGGAATAGGCAAGGTATTCGACTACCTCATTGGGCAACTCAATGCCACTTGCATGCATTTTCTTATGTAGAATGGCAATCCGTGTTTCAAGGTCTGGAATCGTTAAATCTGCCGATAAGCCCCATTTAAAGCGCGACAGCAATCGTTGCTCCATGCCTTGCATCTCTACCGGCGCTTTATCGGAAGTAAGAACAATTTGTTTCCCGTTTTGATGTAAATGATTGAAGATGCTAAAGAACACATCTTGCGTCTTTTCTTTTCCCGCAAAAAATTGAACATCGTCAATAATCAAAACATCCACCATTTGATAGAAATGAATAAAATCATTGGTAGTTTGATTTTTAATGGCATCGATGAATTGGTGTGCAAATTTCTCCGATTGTACATACAAAACCGTTTTGTTCGGATGCTGATCCTTAATCGAAAAGCCGATAGCATGTGCTAAATGGGTTTTGCCTAGTCCAACGCCCCCGTAGATCAAAAGGGGGTTAAACGCCGTTCCTCCAGGCTTACTAGCCACCGCGTATCCCGAGGCGCGTGCCAATCGATTGCATTCTCCTTCAATAAAGTTCTCGAAGGTATGCCCAGGAATCAGGTTGGATGCAATCGTTACTTTTTTAAGCCCAGGAATAATGAATGGATTCTTGATTTGTGGTTCAGCGGCGTGTATGGGTAAGGACTGGGCGGCATTTTGTAAATTCGTTGCATTTTGCGTAGGCAATTTTACCGTGTAAGGAGTATTTTGGTTTGAATGATTCTCAATAACAATACTGTATTCCAAAGTTGCCTCGGGACCAATTTCTTTTTTAATGACCTTTTTTAACAAATGAATGTAATGCTGCTCTAACCATTCGTAAAAAAAATGCGATGGAACTTGAACCGTTAAGATATTTTGCTCGAGCTTGATTGGAACAATCGGTTCGAACCACACTTTAAATGCTTGAGGAGAGATGTTGTCGCGAATGATAGTTAAACAAGATTCCCAAACGGTAGTATGACGTGTTGACATAGAATAAAAACAAATAAAAACAAAAAAATAACTCGTTCAAAATGAGGTTCAAACAATGTTAATTAAATATTAACTAACTATTATGAACGCAAAACAAAGGTGGACAAAAAAAAAGATAAAAAAAACTGCAAAGGCTCTTGTTTATCATGTTTTTTTTGTTATCACTTCCCCCGATTCACTTACCCAAAAAGCAACCGAAAAGAGGGGAGCAAATGTAAAATAAAATGCAGTAATTTGCCAAATATATTTTACATCAAATGCGCTATTCTTTTGAACATGAATTATACCTGAGAATTCGATACAGTGAAACCGATCAAATGGGGTTTTGTTATTATGGAAATTATCCTGTTTTTCTAGAACTTGCCCGCGTAGAATCACTCAGAAGTCTTGACATTTCCTACCGAGAGCTCGAAGATAAAGGAGTTCTTTTACCCGTAAAATCCATGCATATTGATTACCTGCTACCACTGCGCTACGATGAGCAATTTCGTATTCAAACCAAACTGACCTCCCTAGGCGCTTCGAGCGTATATTTCGAATACACCTTTTTTAATTCCTTGAATCAAGTAACTACTACCGCAACTACTACTTTAGTATTTATCGACCACCTTAGGTTAAAACCTCAACGAATCCCAGAAGAAATTATTCAAGCACTTCAAAGCTATGAGATCCACGAATAATCAATTTGAATTAGTTGATAAAGCTTGGGTTTGCTCGAACAGCAACCGAACATCAAGACCTGGAGAATACAACTATGTGGATTTGTTTACCACCCAGAAAGACAACCCTCGTTTTCTCCTACTGGGTATTTCCGAAGGGATAGGGCCTTTTGCGAATTACGGAAGGCCAGGAACTCAACATGCATTTTCGGCTTTCATGGCTTTTTTTCTCTCTATGCCCGTAGGGCTTACCCAAGTTGATCTGATAGGAAACATCGTTTTTGTTGGCAGCTTTCCGGAAACCGTAGAGGCGGCTGGAGCCTTGGTAGAGGAACTGGACCTTTTCGTGGAGGATGTTTTAACGCGTTGCGTCCTGCCTGGACAAATTCCTATCCTCATCGGAGGAGGACACAATAACGCTTTGCCGGCAATGCGTTGGGCAAAAAAATCAAGGGAACTCACTTCTGTCCTAAACCTGGATGCACATTTCGATTGCAGAAACATTCAATTCCGTCATTCAGGCAATGCTTTTTCCAAGGCCATTCTTGAAGGAACCCTTCAAACGTATTATGTGTTGGGTGTGGATGAATACGCCATGAATGAGTTCATTAAGCGATTCGTACTTGAGAATTCCATAGAATTTGTTCCTTACGTTGCTTACCTGCAAGGGCGTGATTTATCAACGGATGTCAACACTTTCCTTCAACATCAACCCATGTCCGGGTTGGAAATCGACTTGGATTGCCTTGAACATATGCCTTCCTCAGCGCAAAGCCCCTCCGGATTTTCCTTAAGCCAAATAAGAAAAACCCTTTTGCAACTTAAAAACCCTTCTATTGCCTACCTGCATTTATGCGAAGGAGCATCGAACAATACAGTCGAGGAAAGAACCGTAGGAAAAACCTTATGTTACTTGGTTTTGGATTTTATGAGAGTTATGGAATTACGGTAATCGTATCCAGTTGCACCACAGCATCGGCGGTACAACCTGATGGATTCATAGCTCTCGAAAGGGTGTAAGAGAATTTAACTTTAAGGCCTTTCTTTTTCATCCCGTCCTTCAAATTAATAGGATAAACGCTCGAAAAATCAAGCTTTATTCCTGGGTTGAGCGTGCCCGGAATAGCAATATACCAAGGGCATCCACCCTCATTCACGTGGATGATGCCCACATATTTCTTACTCGTTCCTTCCATGGATGAATTCGTTACGGCTTTTTTTGTTCCGCAACATATTAAACCAAAGGATACCAACAGGTAGGTAAAAATTTTCATACCATAAAAATAATAAAAAAGGGGATATTACTCCCCCTAAAATTCCAAAAACCTGTAGCAAGATTTTTTTGGTTTTGTTGTTAAAACGAAGGACGAAAAATAAGGTTACATAGCAATTAACATTCACGGTTTAATAAACAATTGGAGCAAGATATTTTATGAGGCAAAGCAAAAATATATTTGCATTGTCATGAGTTCAATACGAAAACGAAAAGCGCTCGTCGCGTTGCTTGAAGACCCAGATGAGCGTATTTACTTGGTCGTATCTCAAGTAATCCGCTTTGAAGGTCTGGATATTCTTGAACTTTTACTTCAGGTTGTCAGGAATGAAGCACTGAGTGATCTTCATCGAGAACGCGCCCGTAACATTGCCGATCTAATCCGATTAGATACTGCGCGCAAAGAACTCAGCACTTGGAAAGAATCACCCGAAAAAGATTTACTTCAAGGGATAATTTCCTTGTCCAAAATCCATGATCCCAACTTGGATGACGCCTCCATTCTTCGAAATATGGAAGCACTTCGAAAGGATGTCTGGTTGGAGTTGAATGATCATCAAACGGCCTTTGAACAGGTAAAGGTGCTGAATCATGTTTTTTTCAAGGTGCATGGGTTCCAATGTACCGAAGGATTTGAGCGGAACCCCGATGGATTAAACATCGATAAAGTTTTGAAACAAAAAATAGGAAATCCTTTGGCCATTGGACTCATTTATTCCATTATTGCAAATTGGCTCGAATTGCCCATTCATGGAATAGACCTGCCCAAAATTTTCATTCTCGCACGCATGGATGAATTTCATAGTTCGGTGTTTACTTCGCATGAAAATCCTTACGGTGTTTTGTTCTATATTAACCCGAGCGTCAGCGGATTGGTATTTGACGAGGCTCAAATCCATGAGTTCTTAAAGAAAATCGACGTAACCCCCGAAAGAAAGTACTTTGAACCAGCATCCAACACTGAGCTCATACAACGATACATATATTCCTATGAGGAGAATTGTAAATTGAACGGTGATTTAAATACGCTTAAAACCTTTGAATCGATCAAAGAATGGTTTTAGGCCTGATGAATTTTGTTCGCTAATTGCCCGCAAGCAGCATCGATATCTTTCCCGCGGCTACGTCGAACATTCACAATCATGTTTTTTCTTTCTAAAAAGTCCTTGAAAGCTTCGGTCTTAATATCATCGGATCGTTGAAATCTGCCTGCATCAATAGGGTTATATTCAATTAAATTTATTTTACAAGGCACACATTTAGCGAAAGCAGCCAATTTTGCAGCATCTTCTATGGAATCGTTAAAATCCTTGAACAAAATATACTCTAACGTGATGCGTGTTTCCGTTTTTTCATAAAAGTAAATAAGCGCATCGGTCAAAGTGGATAAATCATTCGATTGGTTAATCTCCATGACCTCGCTTCGCTTCTCATCATCTGCAGCATGTAAGGAAAGAGCCAAATTAAACCGTACTTGATCGTCCCCCAATTTTCGAATCATTTTAGCTATTCCCGCTGTAGACAAGGTGATCCTTTTTGGACTTATTCCATATCGGTTGGGATCCGTAAGAAGTTCTATGGCTTGTAGAACATTGTTGTAATTCAACAGGGGCTCACCCATACCCATCAATACGATATTGCTCAAACCCTGTTGATACTGTTCCAGGGCAATTTGCTCTAATAATACCACCTGATCGACTATCTCTCCAGGACTTAAGTTCTTCTTAAGTTTTAATTTTCCAGTAGCACAAAACAAACACGAAAGGCTGCAACCAACTTGCGAAGAAATACAGGCGGTCATTCTGCTGGTAGTAGGAATTAATACACCTTCGATAACTTCACCATCCACCGTTTCAAAACCACATTTTATGGTTTTGTCGCGGCTAACTTGCCGGGTTTGTATACGCAGTCGATCGATATAAAAATGTTCTTCCAAAAAGCCAATCAGCCCTTCACCCAGGTTGCGCATTTCTACAAATGAGCCAACGTTTTTATTCCATAACCATTGTAAAACTTGTTTGGTTCGAAAGGAAGGAAATCCTTCATGAGTAAGGAGTTTCATTATCTCTTCCGAAGAAAGGGAACGAATGTTCTTACGTAATTCAGTCATTATCCCTAACGTGCGAGCATTACCGGCATGACCAGCATCAGGATTTGTTCGTGTTCGTTTTTATTTTCAAAAGGGGTAATTAAACCGGCACGAGAAGGCTCGCTCATGGATAATTGAATCGATTCAGTTTCAAGGATGGATAGCATTTCTACCAAAGGACGTGCATTGAAGGCGATTTCCATATCCATTCCATGATAGTTGCACGTAAGTCGCTCATTGGCCTCGTTCGAAAAGTCCATGTCTTCAGCCGACAATTGAAGTTCTACACCTGCCATTTTCAATTGGACTTGATGGGTTGTTTTATTGGAGAAAATGGATACTCTTCGCAGCGAATTATGAAATTGGTTGCGTTCAACCGTAAGCACATTCGGGTTTTCCTTCGGAATCACAGCTTCGTAATTTGGATATTTTCCATCTATCAAACGGCATACAAGCGTTATGTCATTAAAAGTAAAGGTGGCATTAGATGCATTGTATTCAATACGCACGTGTTCTTCACCGCGCAAATTTCCTTTCAGTAAATTCAATGGTTTTTTGGGAAGGATAAAACTAGAACTCGAAGTAGTTGAAATATCGGTTCGACGATACCTGACCAATTTGTGGGCATCTGTTGCAACAAAGGTGATGTTTTCTGGAGAAAATTCACACAAGACTCCCGTCATGGTTGGACGCAAATCATCGGTTCCAACAGCGAACAACGTTTTTGAAATGGCGCTCGCCAGCAACTCTCCTGTAACCTCTATAGAACTGCTGTATTCAGAGGTTGGAAGCTTGGGAAAATCCTGGCTGTTGAAGCCTACCATTTTGGATTTTCCATTATCGTAGCTGATTTCGATGGCGTAATTATCCATGTTTACCCGAAAGGCACAAGGCTGATCGGGAAGGTTTTTTAATACTTCCAATAAAAGTTTCGCAGGAATGGCCAATGCTCCATCTCCCTCGGATTGCACCACCATATGAGTAATCATGGTGGTTTCTAAGTCCGAGGCAATCACGGTTAATTTATTGGATTCCACCCGAAACAAGAAATTATCCAAAATGGGTAATTTGGTGTTCGTGCTCAAAGCTCCTGAAATGCTTTGTAAATGGTGGAGTAGGGTAGTACTGGATGTTACGAAATTCATGGTAATTTTATCAATGAGCAAAGATAGCAATACTTTGATAATTCCTACGGACGAAATTACTTTCTTTCCATAATTCCAGGAAAATATACGTGTCCCATGAACAAGGGGTTGAAAACGAAATATTGGCATTTCACCAATTCCCCGGAAGGCAATTCCGCCCACAGCAGGTTCATATCCCAAGGGACCAATTCACCCAGTTCATTCCTTTGCAGATCGGTTGATTTGATTCGATGAAAACGTAGTTTGGTGGTTTTTCCGTTGTTAGTAGTGACCATCAATTTACAGAAGGAAAAACTACGTTTCACAGAATCTACTTGGGTATTGGATAATTCTAAATTAGCCATGTTGAAGTGAACGTTGCGAAATTCTTGCAAGTATCGGTATACATTGGCGGTATCTAAAAATGGCAGGTCCTTGCCTTGCGATATTACCTTGAAGCCACGACCTTGGGTCTTCACTTGAAAACTAAGCTCAGGGTGTTCCATATTGATCATTTCTATCGAGGCAATTTGATCCGGGGTTAGGGCAAATATTCCGGTACACATCCATTTTTTTCGATCAGCAAAAAATCGAGGACTGATTATGCCGTTTAATCCTCGAATACGCATCATAACTGGCTCGGTGCTTGGCCCGTTTTCCTCCGATTCTAAAAGCATTATTTGCCCGTAATGATCTTGGGCAGGAGGACCAATGTACCAGGTTTTAACCCATGAACCATCGACAAAAAAGCGGACCCTAATGTGTTGTGTTGACATCAGATTTACAAAATGCTTCTTGGATTTTTCAGCAATGTATCCCTTAAATTCTATCAAATTGGCTGCTTCTAAGATGAACGAAACGTTGGGTGCGGAAACGCATTGGCCTTTTTCATCTACCCAAGCAGATCCTTGCTTGCTCAGTGTAATGGTTTGTCCGAAGGCGTCGCGAATTTCTATCGAGCTGATTTGCGCGGTATCTTCTATTCGAAAATCAAAGGATCCCCCATCGGATTTACCTCTTTTTTTCAATAGCACGGAGGCCGTCCAAGCCAACACCGCAATCAGGACGATTAATATGGATATTCGAACAATGCCACGGTTGTTTTTCATTCTTTCCGGTATTTTCTCCTGCGAATGGCCCAGATAAGGCCGCCTAATGAACCAACGATTCCAAGGGGTATCAGCAGGTTTAGAACTTGTACCATTTTACCTTCATCGAGGGTTTTTCGAACATCGAGTTGTCGAATTTCTATTTGACGACTACGAATATCCAGTACACTATTATCTCCGAGCATGTAATCCACTAAATTTTGGATGAATTCTTGATTTCCATAAATCAAGGGCCTTCCGTTAATATCCGGCACTTTACTGTATTTTAAAGCATTATAGGGAAATGCTGGGAAAGGTCGGTATTGGTAAACACCTCCTTGCCGCACCGAGTCGTATTCATTGGCAAGAAAGGTTCCATTGCCCACCACAAACACTTTCGCCGAAGCATCACTTTGAATTTTCTTGGTTCTATATTTTTTGGGCAACTGATTGATTTCGGAAAACCGTTCAATGGACTTGCCATTTTCATCGGCGAGTTCACGGTTTGAAAAATACGACGGCAAAGACCCTTCGGCCATGGCCGCAAGGGTTATTTTGTTGATGGGGTCCTCTGGGTTTTCAATAAAAGCAGGATTTTCTCCAAAGACTTGAAAATCCATCAGGCTGATTTGTGGGGCAATTCCGGAGCGGTTGGAATTACTGGAACTGGTGAGTACTTTGCTCAATTTCACTCCAGGACGCTCGATCAATTGCAATTCGTTGGGATAGGCAAGGTATACTGGATCAATATTGCGTGTAATCGGATGCAACGAAGGAGTACTCAACACAAAATAAGGCCAACTTAAACTGCTCATATTCTTGAGCTGGACTTTTCGGTACCCGCATAGGCGGTCGTAAACATAATTTTCATGCATTCGAATCCCATAATCAAAGATCATTTTGTCCAATTTGATATTCCTCCGAACGGTATGATCCAAATAATTGCGCTCCAACGAATCTTCTGAATGATGCAGGGTATTCATGAATACCATCAAACGTCCCCCGTGCATAACAAATTGATCGATAAAGTACAAATCAAGATCGGAAAAAGGCAAGGTTGGATTCGCTATGACAATGCCGTCTAAGTCGTTCAGTTCTCGATACGATGCTTCGGATCCTAAGGTTAAGGTCGTGAGGTAAAAATAAGGACTCAAAACAGCTCGTGCATTCATCGTTTCTTGCTGCT
>Ga0214923_10006114_pt1 | contig 13673 bp, 11 predicted proteins | sample LL1510_MetaG_FD_177993 | JGI IMG/M metagenome (GOLD analysis project Ga0214923, IMG submission 177993) | Freshwater microbial communities from Lake Lanier, Atlanta, Georgia, United States - LL-1510 | ecosystem: Environmental > Aquatic > Freshwater > Lake | place: USA: Georgia | collected... | reverse complement strand
AGCCGGACTAGTGGCGGATGGTCGAAGCAATATATACGGACTCAAACACCTTCGGCGGGGATATGATGACCTGCCCGGAAAATTGAGGTCTATCGGCGCACGTATAACCGATTAGGGACGGTGATCGACTCGAGGCGTTGGATTGTTGGGGTGGTATGCACGGGACTTTTCGTCATCGGCACGTCATGTCGTGCGGCACCCGTTTGGTCGGTTGTCACCAACCAAAAAAAAATAGCATTTACATTTGATGACGGCCCAAAACCTGAGTATTCGATTCCGTTGTTAGCGACACTCGATTCATTAAGAGTTCGAGCGACTTTTTTTGTCGTGGGAAAAGAAGCTTCGGCCAATATTGACCTCATCAAAGAAATGCATGACCGAGGCCATGAGGTGGCGAATCATACGTACACCCATACCCGCCTTCCGAATGTGTCGGTCGATCAAATTCGTGCGGAAATCAGTTCGACGAATCAAGTGATCGGTCGTTTTATTGACGGCAATGCTCGCCGATTATTTCGACCCCCAGGAGGCCAATTTAATACTAAAGTTATTCAAGCAGCGGAATCGCTTGGCATGACGGTGGTGCTGTGGGATGTGAATGCCGGTGATTATGTTGTTGAATCGGATCGGCTGGGGGTTAAAGACGAGAATCGACGAGCTAATGGCGCCCCATTTGCTAAAGGGGTGACCCAGCAAATTTTGGCCAACGTAAAACCCGGCAGTATTATATTGATGCACAATGGCGGCGCGATTATCGATGTATTACCCCAATTGGTCACGCAGTTGCGGGCTAAAGGTTATGATATGGTGACCGTGAGTGATTTGATTCGTAGTAGCAACGCAGTGCATACCGGCGCCGGAAAAACCGAATATGTCCCGGATTAACTCATCCTTAGCCTCCATTTGGGAGGGCGGGGAGCCTCGCCTGATATTATCGGATGCATCGGGCGTTCTTTACACTGATTCGAATGATATTCATCATCGATACGCCGATGGGATTACCCGAACCATACGAACCATAACGGATTCCATCCCGATGTGGATAGGAACCAATAATACAACCGAATCACCGATGCAGATTGCCAATCGATTATTGCAGTACGGGATCGATGTGCCGGAGTCGTCGATTGTATCATCGGGGATGGGACTGCGATATCTCGAACGGTTTCGCCGACAGATCGATTCCAAACCTGTGTTTACGATGGGGTATTCGGGGTCCCTGTGGTATGCCGAATGGGCGGGCGGTGTGTCTGTGGATCATCCCGATTCAGCGGAGGCGATCGTACTCGCTGCGAGTACAGGCGATCGCTCGATGGCCACCATCGACTTGATCGCTGAATCACTGCGTCGCCGCCCGCGCCCAGTAATTTGTATTAATCCAGATCGATATGTTCAAAGTACAGGCGGTCGGTACCCTGTCATGGGATATTATGCAGAGATACTCGAATCCCGCGGTGTTCCGGTCGATTGGGTCGGTAAGCCGGAATCGAATTTTTCCGAAATTGTTGCCCATTCCTTTCACTCTGTGGCCATTGAAATGACCCCCTCTGTATGGTTTTTTGATGATAATCCCAGAAATGTGGCTCAGCTAACGACTGATCTCAACATATCGGGAGCATTGATTATGGACACTGGCTTATGTGCGGGCATGTCCCTGGACGATATTCACCAGGAGTTTGGCGTGGTCCCACCGGTCCGTATTTCGGCACTATCATTCGAGGAGTTACATCAATGACAGGGATATCCTTCAATCGGTTTGTTACGCTCACCCCATTTCAATTCACTCGAGGGCGGTGTCGAGCGGCACTTATGTGGTTACTAGTTGTACTGATAACGAGCCTGCCGCATCGGATTTTTGGGGCATCAGTTCATGTATTGTGTTACCACACATTTTTGGGAAAGCCGTCCATTTATACTGATTTTTCAGTCCAGGAATTTGCGGAGCATATCCGTATTATTCGTTCCAAAGGGTACCGCTTTGTGACATTTAAGGACATGAGAGCGGGAACCGTGACTGGGGATCGTAATGTGCTTTTGGTCATTGATGACGGAAATATAAGTGCCTATAACGCCTATAAAACGGTACTTGAGCCACACCATATTCCGGCGATGTTCGCGATTTATCCAGGGATTATCGATACCCGTAAATTTGCCATGACATGGGCCCAGCTTCGCGAGTTAAAGTCCCTGGGTAATGAATTTGCGGCTCATGGATATTTTCACGAATTCTTAAATAAACGACTCAAGGACACAAGGCCCAACGATTTTGAAAAGGAGGCGAGTCTATCCAAACGTCTGTTGGAAAAAGAATTGAGTATCCCGATCGACGTCTATGTCTATCCGTTTGGAGTGTGTACCACTGAAGGTAAGGAACTATTAAAGAAGAACCAGTACGCATACGCGATGACCATTCGGTCGAACCCGACTGAAATTCCTCTCAATCGGAATCAAAACCCATTGCAATTGCCTCGAACGATGATGACTCGATCAACGGTGCGTAGCCAACTCCAAGCCCTCTAATCCATGGCGAATCGACCGTCAGTTGATCGATTACTTGAGGCACTTCCGACACTTTCCGTTGAGGATGTGGCGGATGCGATCCATCGGCTACCTGATCGATATTTTGAATTCTTTGATGTAGCGGTTCAACATCGGCATATCGAATTCTTGACTCAGTTAAGCTCCGAATCGCCCGTGCACGTGATGTGTGAGTGGACGGGTCATGACCGAGTGGAATGCACCGTAATTACCTATAACTATCCATTTTTGTTTTCCCTTATTACGGGGCTCTTGTCATCCAGTGAGTTTGAAATTGTTGAGGGTGAAATATTTACCTATTCGAAGCAGCAAACGCCCATTCAAGGGCGAGTCGATCGACGAAAAATACACACGCATATTCGGCGTCGGAAAGTGGTCGATTATTTTTCAGGGCGGCTACCGCGTACAATGGGTTTCCGTAAATGGGCATCGGAAATTACCGATGCACTCCGCACCGTCATCATGCGTCTGGAGGTTGGTGACGATGCGGCGATTCGAGACGCCGGTGAACAGGTCATTCGTCGGGCGGCGAATTCCATTCATGAATCCAGTCGTTCTGTGGCCAACCAAATGTCTCCGATTCAAATTGAGGTTGAAAATTCAACGGTTGATGTGACCTGTCTCACGTTAATTGCTGAAAATACACCGTTTTTTTTATTTTCATTCGGAACGGCACTCGCACATCACGGGATTTCGATTGAGCGATTGAGTATTACCACTATTGGGAACCAGGTCCGCGACCAGTTTTTTTTATGCGACGCCAATGGACAGCGGCTGGAATCGGATACTGCGCTCGATCAACTCCGCCTATCGGTTGTGTTGTGTAAACAATTTACGTTTTTTTTAGATCAAGCGCCCAATCCGTTTGATGCAATTTCACGTTTTGAGCAGTTCGTGACGGCTATTTTATCCCGTCCCGAAAAAGCCGAGTGGTTACGCTTACTGTCGAATCCATTGGCAATGCAAGATATGGCTCGGTTACTCGGCACCAGTGATTATATTTGGGAAGACTTTATTCGCCTTCACTATGAATCATTATTGCCGATACTGGGGCCGACGGCACACGACCAACCCATTTACACCGGAGAAGCAACTATTCGCGAACGATTATTGAATTCGTTGGCGGCGGCAACGGATTATGACGACGTGAAATTCCGTATTAATCAATTTAAAGACCAGGAAATTTATCTGATGGATTTAGGACATATCCTTGGGCAATCCGATATTGTTGTCCTATCCAAACAACTCACACGATTGGTTGAAATTGTGGTCAACGTGGCCTGTCAGATTGTGTTTGATCGGTTGGTGGAGTTACACGGCGTTCCCATGGCCCTCGGTAAATTGCCGGCGTCTTACAGCATTTTTGGATTAGGGAAATTAGGTGGGGAGGCATTGGGGTACGCCTCGGACATCGAATTGATGTTGATGTACAGCGATAATGGGGTGACCGATCATTCTAATCCAATGTCGAACAGCGATTTTTTCTCGAAAATGGTCAACGAGGTCACGTATTTAATTACCGCCAAGCGAAAAGGTATTTTTGATATTGATTTGCGATTACGCCCGTATGGCAATGATGGCCCACTCGGAGTAAGTGTTGAGAATTTTTGTCGGTACTTTGGCGCCAATGGTCCGAGTCATTTGTACGAACGCGTGGCATTGGTTCGACTGCGATGGATCGGAGGGGACCTCAAGTTGGGACGGCGAGTCGAGACGCTACGGGACGCGTTTGTGTATGAATCACCGCCGGCGGATTTCTCGGAATTGTGGGAACTGAGGCGAAAACAATATCAGGAAAAGGCGTCCCATCGGCTAAATGCCAAATTTAGCCCGGGGGCATTAGTGGATATTGAATATACGGTTCAAGCCCTTCAAATTATGGCCGGGCATGATCATGTCGATCTACGAAGCCCTCATATTCGGGAAACGTTAAATGCGCTCGGCAAGGTGGGTATATTATCCGATTCCGAAGCCGAACGAATGACAGAAGCCTACATTTTTTTGCGTCAATTGATTAATGGGTTGCGCATGTTGCGTGGGTCCGCAGAAGATTTGTTTTTACCGGATGAGTCATCGACGGAATATGATCATTTGGCGCGGCGTATGGGATACAACCGCAAAGACAGCGTATCCGCAGCGAGTCAGTTGCATATGGACTTTGAGGCGACGACCGCCACGGTTCGCCACTTTGTTGAACGCCATTTTTCGACGTATTCATTGCCGTCCGTGTCGGTTGCGACGGTGGCAGACTTAGTTGTTAATCCTCATATTTCCGATGAATTGAGATGTCGAATTGTGTCGAAGTATGGATTTCGGGATGTCCAGCGAGCCATAGTTAACTTGGTTCGGCTTCAAAGCTATGATCGGGACGGCAACCATTTTCCCCGGTTAATTGTCTTGGCGTGCGATTGGCTCCGACATAAATCGGATCCCGATATGGCGTTAAACAACTGGGAACGATTTGTGGCGCAACTGGATGATCCCGTTACCCACTTTGCGGAATTATTGAGTCAGCCGTTACGGCTAGATATTTTGTTGGATATTTTTTCGGTATCGCAATTCCTATCCGATTCACTGATTCGTCATCCCGAATTCTTTGATGATACAACCGAGACGGATCGACTTCATTCGCAGGTGGGTCGAGGGGACTTGCTTGATGAACTTACTATCGTATCAAGCCGGTGCACATCAAATGATATGTGGCGAAACGAACTCCGACGATTTAAAACTCGAGAAATCTTACGCATTGCGATCAAAGACATTTCTCTGCAGATTTCTATGCCTGAAATTTATCGTGAAATTTCGATCGTGGCAGAAAGTATCGCTTACCAGTGTTTGGTTCGCGCATTGAACTTGGATCCCGATGTGGCCGCAATGGAAGATCGGGTGTGTATATTCGCGATGGGCAAACTGGGTGCGAGCGAACTCAACTACAGTTCGGATATTGATTTGATACCGATTGTCGATTGGACAGGATTATTCCCCGAAGATATCAGTCGGTTGGCGCCTAAACTGGATGCTGCAATCCGCCGATTTTCTGATGATTTATCGGTGTTCACCGAAGAAGGACACGCCTATCGGGTCGATTATTCGTTGCGCCCCTTTGGCCGAGCAGGGCAATTGATGACCGCAGTAACGAGCCTTCTGGAATACTATCGCACGTCGTCATCGCAATGGGAAATTCAAGCACTACTCAAAATGCGCCCTTTAGCGGGCAATTGGTATCTTGGATTCCAACTGATTGATGAGCTCCACACGATTGCGCCATCTCGATTTTCACCCGATCAAATTGTGTCCCATATCCGATATCTCCGGGCCGCTGCCATTCGAAAATCATCGCGTCGGATAGGGATGGGGATCGACATCAAGAATGGAGATCGGGGAATTCGTGATATTGAATTCTGGGTGCAGGGTCTTCAGTTGATGCATATTCGCGACTATCCGTCGCTGTGGATTCGAGGTACATTAAATGCATTGGATCATCTTCGCCACTTGGGGATTGTTCCGGCTAAATTAGCATTAACGGTGCGCGATATTTATTTGCTGTTCCGACGTCTTGAACACTTTTTGCAACTTCTAGACGATCAACAAACCCATACCCTACCGACTCATGAAGTTGCCCTGACGGCGTTGGCGAAACGCCTGCTCGGCACCACTTTTACCGGGACCGATCTGATCGACGTCATTGAGTCCTATCGAGAGATTGTGGGGTCCCTGCCTGGGAACAGTCAGTAACGCTCAACGTTTCGATACACTCAACGTGTAGGATCGAAGCGAAACGTTTTAACGATATAAAATTGAGTCGGATAACCGGACAAAACCCCCGGCTGAAAACGCCACTTGAGTACCGCAATTCGAATCGCTTTTGAAAACCCCCACTGATCATCCCCGTCAATAGGTGTGACCGACTGCACGGATCCGTCGGTATTAATGAGGATTTTAACTTTGACGTCTTTTTTTATTCCATCATTGGCCGCATTTTTGGGGTATGTCGGGTAATCGCCTGAAATGAGGGTGACGCCACGGTCTAACGAATCCCCCGCGACGGGCTGATCTACGGGGCGGCTAAGCTTGGATGAGGGGGGCGGGGAATGATCCGCAACGCTTGAATCTGCTGTATTACTTGAATGGGCTGGCGTTCCGATGTCCTCGATGTTACGCGGTGGAGTGGGCAATTTTGAGGGCATTTTATGGGGGGGGGATGTCTTGGCGGGTGACATCGACGATTTTTTAGGTACTGTTGAATCATCCGCTGCGTCCGCCTTGGGTGCCGGGGCCGGTTGGCTCTCAGATGGTGTCAACGAGGCCAATGTTACAACGTCTACGACGGGAAGTCCGCGCATTTCCTCGACGCGTGGGGCGGTGCCGATAACTAACAACACTACTAACAGCGTCTCAAGAACAACGGCCACAGCCAGGGATCGGATCACTTCTTTGTTGCTCCAAAAGAAAATTTGGTGCATCCGGATTCACGACACCAATCCATCACCTTTAAGAGTGACTCGGTCCGAGTTTTTTTATCGGTTCGCAAATCAACGACAACGTTTGGGTCGGATTTCATACCCGATATGACGGCATCACGGATGCCCTTTTCGGTGGCGGGTTGTGCGTCAAGGTACACGGTTCCATCGGGCGCCACATCGATCTGAAGCACCTGAGGAGGAAGTGCCGATGCGGTGGTGCTTTCGGGCTGATTTAATTGGATCCCAGCTTTAGAGAATGTCGTGGTCGCGATCAAAAAGATGAGCAACACGATCATGATGTCGATAAAATTGGTGACATCCCATAGATGCTTTATTCGGGGGGTCTGAACGATGTGTAAATCATCCTCGAACATTCGACTACTGATCCTTCCGTACAGCGGATAGATGGTGCAACGTGACCGTGGCTCGTTTCAATCCCAGCATTAAACGGTCGGACATCGACACCAATCCATTGTAAAAAAACATCACTGGAATGGCACCGGCTAGTCCGGTTTCCGTTGAAATTAGTGCTTCTGAAATACCCCGCGCCATCACTCCAGGGTCAGCCATGCCAACGGCACCCAATCCACTAAATATGTGCACCATTCCCATCACGGATCCGAGAAGCCCCAACATCGGAAAAATGGCGCCTAATACCTGTATTGTCGGTAGAAATTTTTGTAAATGCTGAGCTTCCTCATAAAATGCGACCTTCAAGGCATTATCGAGTAATTCAGGATTCCCATCGATATTCGATATTCCAGTCCTTAATACCGTTGGTATTGGGCCCGCGTGGGCCTCTAATTTTCGGCGCGCTTCGGCTAAATCGCCGCGAGAGATAGCATCCGATACGGGATCGATTAAGGCGATATGCCGGGTGTAGGAAATTAGTCTAAAAAAACGTTCGACGATCATCGTTAACGCCACCAGTATGCCCGTCAATAGTGGGATCATCATGAGCCCGCCTTGGTGGATAAAGTGAATCAGGGTCTGCAACATAATTTTCTCCTTAATTGAGTGATGGGTAAGTGACGCGTGGTTGCGGGGCTCTTCAGGGCGTCGTCGCAAGCATTCCTTTAAAATTGCTGGTGCCCATTGTAATGGCACTTACCAATCCCATCAACGCTGGTGGAATGACTAAAATCAGGTGGGTGATCATCCCGAGCGCCAATGAATGTTCGGGTGAATACCCCAGGGCGTACATCGCTGTTATCACTAAAAATTCGTGACTCCCAATCCCGGCCGGTGTTGACAATACAATGCCCCCAAAACTGACAACGCCCATCACCATAATGGCCGTCGAAAATGACATCGGAATGGCCACGGCGGCCGCGACACACCAAAACAGACTGCCTTCAAGTAGCCAGTTGCAGATGGATAGCCCCACCGTTTCCAAGCTGGAGCGAGGGGTTGTCGCCATGCGCAATTGATGGCGTCCATTCACGAGTAACTTGCTACGTGATTCCTGCCCCAATCGACGCAGCAGACGGGTGAACATGCCGGCCACCCATTCGATGCGAGCTACTGCAATTGCGAGAATTGCAAGCCCGACAAATAATGCGCTTCCGCTCAGTACGATGCCCGAAAGAAGTGCTCCCACAGTCGGGCCAACCATCCAGGTGACCATCACTAAACTGGCGAGACCGATTCCGTCGGAGATTCGGTCAATGAGTATTGCGACCAGGCTAGTAATCCATGGCACTCCGGCGAGTCGATTAAGTGCCCCAGCTTTCACGATCTCCCCTAGTTTTCCGGGTAAAAAATTATTGACTAAATACCCTAGACTTAATGGTTTAAACGTCGTTGCCAGCGACAGATTGGGCGTGGTCGAGCTGACGACTCGGTGCCATCGAATTGCTCGGGCAGCGAGCGAAAACCCAAACCCTAAGGTTCCTAAAGCCAACCATGTAAGGTCGGCGTGATGAATAATAATGAGACATTCGCTTAGTTTCACCTGAGCGATGATCCACACGATACATAGGAGTGCGATACCTGCCGCGATGACGGTCTGAATTGCGCGTTTGATCATTTGTGCGAATGGCCAATACTAAATTTATTCGACTTTCCGATCAGTTGATTTGATGGCAACGAAATCAATGACACGGTCATTGGAGTTTGGGGTGGCGAGCCCTGAAATTCGAGAAAGGCGGTCACAATGTGAGGGTGACCCCGTCGAATTGGAGACATGCCCGGCGCAGTCACTCGCATTCCGGAAAATGGTGGGGTGATCACCACCGCATACGTATCATTCGATTGGGTGGGATTAGGGATGTGTATTAATAAGCGAACAATGGTCGTTCCCGATGTTTCACCTTGGCTGACAGCGCTCACCTGAAGGGGAGCGGTTGGAGTGGGTCTAAATTGCCACCAGGCTAACGCCGCCACTACAGCAATCGCTACGATCCATTTTATTCGGTTATTTGTGGGAGTATTCTGTGACATATCGTAGTGTTCCATCCGCAACGGCACGTGCAATTTTTTCTCTAATTTCGGGCTGATTCATTCGTGAAAACTCCAAAGGGTTAGTGATAAATCCGGGCTCAACCAACATCGCTGGCATTCGCGTGTTACGTAATACATACAACCTCCCGCGTTTAAGTCCATTGTCTCGAAAACCGAGTGCTTTCACCATCGCGTCTTGAATGCAATAGGCCAACGGCTTGTCGGTGGGTTTGTAGTAAAATGTTTCGGTTCCACCGGCGTATGGGTGAAAAAACGAATTGATGTGGATGCTTAAGAAAATATCGGCATTGTTATTATTGCCGATATCACACCGATCTTGAAGACTGGGGTTTTCGTCGTGTTGGCGACACATAATGACCACGGCGCCGCTTTCTTCCAGCATCCGTTTCAACCGGTTGGAAATATCGATTGTAAACGCCTTTTCGTAGGTTCCATCGGTGGCGATGGCACCGGGATCGTTTCCCCCGTGACCAGGATCTATAACAATGATTTTGTGGTGTAATCGCCGCGATAGGGAGGGCCGACTGATCGACGCGGAGCGAAAGCGGGTCGGTATTAAATTCGCGGAATTAGCGGACGGCTCGATGGTTGGCGTCACTCCCCGATGGGTGACATGCCCTGTGGGGGCTGTCGGTGCAATTGAATTGGATGGACTGGTGGTGATTGCGATGCTCGGAATAGGGTCCATCGTGACTTGGAATGCCGACGAACTGATCGTTTTTACGGTGGGGTTTCCGCTGGATAGGCTATCAAACACAATTCGGGTTACCGCCGGGTCAATCGAGAATTGCGATGTCCGAATCACCTGGGCGGGCGCATTGATCGCGCTGGTACGAATGGCGATAGGTAAGCCGGAATAGCTGTTATGAATGTCTATTACGACCGCTTTAGATGGTGGGGGCATTCGCCATACCCTTGGATTCAAGGTGCCTGTCCCCTTGATGGTCAGGGTCCAACGCCCATCTTTTGTCTCATCGCTAACTCCCTGAACCCGATTTCCTAGGATGATAATGCCTCCATTTTCGGCGACTTGAACAGGCGAATACCCAACGGAAGCCGGGACTCGAACTTTAAACCGGACCCGAGTATCGCTGACTTGACGGAGCTCGAGGCGATTAATGCTCGGGTTATCGCTATCAATTACACCTGACGGACACGCGAGTTGGGCATCAAGAATATCCACGGAAAATCCACCATCATGATCCTGTGGGATCGGATTTTGGGCGATTACTGGACGGGATGCGTCAATAACTACCTTCATCGCCCTGCCAGATCTGACGACGGCGATTCGTTCGATCCGGTTGACGAATACGACTCGTTTCGATGCTCCGTCCCATGCGATTCCGTAGCCGAGTGCCGATGCCAATGCTTTAATGGGGAAATATACGACGTCCTGCCGACTAATGATGGGGCTTCCAACCCCGATTGGCGTCGATCGATTGCCCGATGTTACGAGAATGTCGGTGCTGAAGTATTTCCATAATATGGATGTGTTACCCCAGTGGAGGCCTACCCCCTCACGGCGTTTTGTCACGGTGATGCCTTCGCGTGCCAAAATGAATTCAACGTCGCCATATAGTTCCCCGTTGGAATAAAAATAGCGGCCATTAATGGGGTATACTTTGGCCCCAAATGCGATCGCCAACGGATTCGTGGTTGGCTGTATCGGAATGGTTACATCCAATTTAGGTACGACTGGAAGTGAACTGACAATTACGGTCGCCGAGCGAGTGGCTTGAGTGGATGCCCTCGGGGTCGTATCCGGTCTATGCTGCGGTGAAATGGCCCGTGTAGGGGCGTCTGATATCTCATAGCCGGTGCTGGACTTGACTAGCTTGAATCGTATCGCCCGCACAAATTCTTCAAACGGGACGAATAACTGTCCCTCGAAAAAAAATGTCGGCTGAGAGAAATAGCTTTGGGCGGATCCAACCCATATTTCGGGTGAATTTGGGGCGACGATTATCGCGTCATTATGCGAGGGGATTCGAATCTGAAATGCATCGTCTTTGCGTAAGTAAGTCACCTGTGCACCCAACATCATCGTGAGATCCCGCAGTGGCAAACACGCGGTGTTGCGTCGAAGGACGAAATTGGGTTTGGGTCGGGCCAGATTTTGATTGATGGTGATCGACAGACCATTGATCGGAATGGGAAGGTTTTGTTGCGCGACTAAGGGAATTGATGGTCCCACGGTCACGGCTAATATCATCGATATTACCCATTTTGCCCTCCCAGACGTCTGGAGTATCATGCCGCCGGCGCCGGCCAAAGTCCTGTGAGTATGTACGAGTGTTCGTGCCGTGTAAACGCTACCGCTGTTAATGGATGTATCGCGATAGGGCTGCTGTTCCACTTCGCCACCCATTCCCATACCTGCTGAATATCGGTGACCAAAATTATGTTCTTTTTTAATTGTAACGCGGGCTCGACGACATCGGTCCAGTTTCCAGTAATGACCTTTGAACGCACGACGTTTCGCAGACGCAAGAGCTTGCCACAATAGCGTGCGGAGGCGCTATCGCTAGTAATGACTTGGTCGGCACGAACACCCAGTCGTTTTAATTGGCGAACCGCACTTAATATCTGGACGCGTTGAGATTTCAAAAGTAAAAGAGGACGGCCATCATTCGATACATGAGGAGAGTTCCGTCGAGGTGCAAATTGAGGATCAGGTGCCGCGATAATGATTAAGTGTGGTGTCATGACTTCTGAGAATTATACAAATCAAACAAAGTGGTCTCAAAATATCACATTGTGGTGGTGCGGGAGAAGGGACTTGAACCCCCATGCCGTTAGGCGCTAGATCCTAAGTCTAGTGCGTCTACCAATTTCGCCACTCCCGCATCAAACTTGTTTTCACGTTCGGTAAACAAGGATCGGAAGTTTACCAGGCTGATCCGTCTATGTACAATGCCCTGCTATGAAACGATTTACACCCACTGGCGTCGCCGAATGGTTACCGGACGAAGCGATACGACATAACTCGCTCACACGGTCAGTATCTGACTCACTGGAGGCGGCTGGGTTTTCCCCGATCCGAACTCCTGTGATCGACTATTTTGATGCGTTGTCAGTTGGACTCGACCCTAAATTAGTTAGCCGATCCATTCGCTTTTTCGATTCAAATGGGCATCTGATGATATTGCGTCCGGACCATACAACCCCGATTGCGCGAATGGTGGCAAATCGACTGTCGAACAATGACGACCTAAAATTGTATTACGTTGCCCCTGTGTTTCGTACCCCGTCCGATTCTGATCAACAACTCGAGGTGTTTCAAGCGGGCGTGGAATGGATTGGTCCTCAGTCGGCATCCTCGGATGCACACCTCATTCATTTATGTCGGTCAATTTTGGGGAAATTGGGGTTCTCTGATGTGGGAATTGATATTGGACATCCCTCGTTCAGTTCGGGATTCACCGATGCGGAGCGAACGGCATTAATCCAAAAAGATTACGTGGCATTGGGGTATATACCGCCCCGAGGAGGCTTGGAAATTGCCGAATCTATCCCCGATTTGTGTCAGCTTCATAATGAGTTGGCTCACTATAATCTCGAGTCTGCTGTGACCTACAACCCAGGTCTAATCAGTGAGTTTGACTACTATACGGGGCCCCATTTTGAGGTGTATGTTCCCGGAATTCGGCAGATGGTTGCCTCTGGTGGCCGCTATGACCGCCTCATTGCTAAATTTGGATATGATGTTCCGGCCGTTGGATTTGCGATTAATATCAGCTTGATTCAGGAAAGGCTGGCACAATGTTAACGATTGCGGTTGCGAAGGGATATTTAATGGCCGAAGCAATGGCCAAATTTCACTCAATTGGCGTCGAATTTCAGGATGATCTGCGGGAATCTCGCAAATTGTTCACTTACGATTCGACTGGGTTAATACGCCTACTACAGGTGCGTCCATGGGATGTTCCGGTGTATGTGGCACAAGGTGCCGCCGACTTAGGAATTTCTGGATTTGATGTTCTTGAAGAGAAAAAAGACGACGTTATCCGGCTAATAAACTTAGATTTCGGCGCATGCCGGTTGGTGATTGCGGGGGCTAATGACCGTCCCTTTGATTCCTTGTTTCATGATATTCGTGTGGCCACTAAGTACCCCAATGCGACCGAGGCGTATTTTCAGCGTCTGGGTGTCAAAGCCCGTATTATCAAGTTGTACGGGGCTATCGAATTAGCCCCAGTGACGGGTCTG
>Ga0214923_10006113_pt1 | contig 13675 bp, 14 predicted proteins | sample LL1510_MetaG_FD_177993 | JGI IMG/M metagenome (GOLD analysis project Ga0214923, IMG submission 177993) | Freshwater microbial communities from Lake Lanier, Atlanta, Georgia, United States - LL-1510 | ecosystem: Environmental > Aquatic > Freshwater > Lake | place: USA: Georgia | collected... | reverse complement strand
CGCCGCGAGTGTCTGATTAGGCGCAGCACCCATCGGACGGTATTCACGCACCGTTCCAAAGCTCAGCGCATGGTCTTGGCACAGCGAGGTAGGCAATGGCTCCGGCTGTGTCAAAGACTTGCGAACCAAGTAAAACTCACGGGCTTCCAGGTGAGACTGCTCGTTGACTGCCGGAATTCCCCGGTCCTTTAACAGTTGCAAAAAAAAGCTGGCTTGTGTGTCTAACATGGGTGATTCGGTGGTGATGGCAGGACTCAGCTCGATTGCCCGATTGGCTTGAAGGTATGTTGATGGGTTTGTAGCCATTGCATGGACAAACTGTCGTCGTCTTGGCTGGGATGGAAATCTGTTTGGAAGTAGCGCCGCCACATGCCAAACGACGACCGCATCAGACCTGCTTTGGCAAACAAAAACCGCCAGGCTCCCACACAGGTGGAGAACCTGAACAAACTGCCTTCATGCCACAGGTTGTTGACGGTCTGCCTGAGCAAGTCGGTTAGCAAGAAAAAACTGACCAATCGCATGGCATAAATTCGCCAGGCGTGGTTGCCACCCAAGGCCAGATAGATGTCAAAAGCCGTGTTGCGGTGTTCACTTTCTTCGCTGGCATGCCAGAGCCATAAATGGCGCAACCTCGGCTCTACGTTGGCCAGCAATTCGGGGTGTGACAGCAGCCATTGAGCCAGGGTGGCGGTGAAATGTTCTGTGGCAGCGGTGCCAGCAACTGCATGCCGCACATCGAGTTTTTCTACCTTGGCAATCCGTTTAAGAGCCCGGGGCGCCCAGTGATTGACAAAGCCTTGGCGCTCCAAATGCTGGTTGAACAGGGCATGGATGCGGCGATGGGTTGCCTCTTGACCAATGAAACCACTGACCTCGGCGGCGAATTGGGCTTGCGTGGATTCGGGCAAGGCTTTCATGGCGCGGCGCAGCGAATCGATGAAGAATTGTTCGCCCACCGGAAAGCTCATGGATAAGGCATTCATGAACGCCGCCACAAAGGCGTCCTCGTGCCAGCGCACTGGAAAGGGCGTCTCAAGGTCAATCAACAGTTGGCGCACTACAAGTTGGCTCATGGTGTCAATTCGATGGCAATTGGCAAGGACCGCTGACCACCAATTTGAGGTCTTTGCCGTAGCGGCGGACGTCTTTAATGGCTTTCACGAAAACAGGCTCCCGCTTGATTTTGATTTCGGTTTCTTCCTTGCTTTGGATGCTGCGGCGTTTAACCCAAATGCTGGTGTCAGAGGTGAGGTCAGTGCCTTCGAATTCTGTGCTGGTCAAGGTGTTCACAAACATGTTGTAAAGCTTTGGGCCTTCCATTTTGATGTAGAGGTGGTTGCCAATGGAGGAAATGTCAATCGTCACCGATGCCGCAGGAAGCACGATTTTTTCCATCTCAGGAAATCTGCCCTGCACTTCGCAAGTCAAGGTGTAAGCCCAGCATGGGTTACCCCACAGCAAGACCCAGGCAAATACGCTGAAAAGGCAGCACCTGGCATGTGTCAGGGCTGGGTTGAGCAAGGACAGCATGTTTTCTTTCAAGGAGATCATCGCATGTTTGCCTGCTGCGACCGCTTCTTTCTGAGACGGATGTTGAGCATCTCGACGGCGAAGGCAAAGGCCATGCCAAAGTAGACATAGCCTTTGGGCACATGGTGGCCAAAACCCTCTGCCACCAACACCACCCCGACCACCACCAAAAAACTCAAGGCCAGCATCTTAATGGTCGGGTGCGCATCGACAAACTCCCCAATGCTTTTGGCAAACAACATCATCAAGACAAGGGAAACCACGACCGCAGCGATCATGATGCGCACATCATCGACCATGCCCACCGCGGTGATGATGGAATCCAGCGAAAAAACCAAGTCGATCACCATGATTTGCAAAATGATCGCCATCAGGCTGGCTTTGGCTTTGACATCAGCTGTCGCTTCATCACCTTCCAAGGAATGGTGGATTTCAGCCGTGCTTTTCCAGATCAGGAACAAACCACCCGCCAACAAAATCAAGTCGCGCCCAGAAAAGGATTTCCCCATCAAGGTGAACAGTGGCTCGACCAGGCCAATGATGAAGGACAAAACCAGCAGCAATCCAACGCGCATGAACATGGCCATGAAGAGGCCGATGCGACGTGCCATTTCCTGTTTTGCTTTGGGCAGTTTGCTGACCAGGATGGAAATGAAAATGATGTTGTCAATGCCCAGGACCAGTTCCAGGATGGTCAATGTGATCAAGGCTACCCAGGTCTGGGGATCTGTGAGGAATTCCATGTGTGTCTTTTGAAGTTGAGAGGGACTTTAGCGGATTCGTTCGAGTCGTTAAGAGGTCAGGGCAGATTTCGCTGGTTCCTGCTTGGGATTTTCCAAACTTTCCAGCGCAACCAGCCAATTCGCATGGCTTGCGACACCAGCCAAATCGTCCAGCCAGCAAAGACCACATCACTGAGAAAATGCCCACCTTGGGCAATGCGCATCAGGCCGATGGCAGCGCCCATTCCCAGGCAGATGCCCAACCAGCGTTTGCGTCGATACCAGGGCGCCCACATGCCCCAGGCCAGCAAACTGAAAGCACCCGAAGCGTGTCCGCTGACAAATGAACAATTGAGGTCGCAGCTGTCTGAAATGTGAAGCGCCGGCACAAAAGGCAAGTCACCTGCAAATGCCTGAATCTGCTCCGGCCGGGGTCTGCCCATGTGGTCCTTGAGCGCCCAGTCGACCATCAAGCCAATGCCCACCAGCACCAACAATACCCAACTGGCGCAACGCCTTCGCCATGCTTTGCTGATCAGGTGGGGACGCCAATAGCCCGCCAGCAAGGCCACCAAGCAGCCAAGAAACAGCAGATTGCCCACCAGCGGAAAACTTTCGTGGATGGCTACCACCCCGGGCCATGTGGTGGCAGTGAAGCCTGGCAGCGCCGGGTCAAAAAACCATGTGCTGACAGTGACATCAAGCTGTGGCCACAGGGTAAAGATGAACAAGCTGGCCAACAGACCGAGCAAGCCCAACCGCCACTCGATTTGTCTGGCTTTCATGGCTTGGGATGCTCCAACAGCCAGGCATGCAAATCCTTGCCAACCGACCGCAGCGGTTGCAAGGGCGTGGCTTGGGCATAGTAATCATGAACAAAGGCAGGCAAAGACCCCTGCACCAACAAAAGCACCTTGGCGTGCGCGGGGTTGTTCGGATCTGGCGTGAATCGGTTGGTCAAGTCGTAATGGTGGTCAGGGTATGGGGTTCGTTGCCAACTTTGCGCAGTCCACCCTTTGGCTCGCCAGGCATAAGCGGCATGCGCGATCACGGTTCGGTCTAATCCCACCAAGGTGGCGTCTGGGTGTGTTTCCACGGAAGGCTGGAGTGCTTGAAACGCCTCATCCCAGCCTTGGGCTCTGGCCCAAAGGGACCAGGGTTCTGCCAACGGTGACAGGCCAAAACTTGCTCGCCAGTCACCTCCTAATCCGATCACGCTGCACAACAGGTTGCTGCTGATCACCACCATCGCTGGGGCAGACCAGCGCCAGCTGGGTGTTCGTGACGCCAGCCAAATGGCCAACACCGTGCAAGTTCCCAACACAGCAGGCGCGGGCCAGTTGATTTGCGCATTGCCTTGCAACGCTTGCCATCCACCGACCACCCACAGCGGCCATGCAAAATGCCAAGCAAATGTCACGGGGTTGATCGAAAAGCTTGCCCAGGCGCTTGGGTTGCGCCTGACATGTCGATAAGCGCGCCATGCCATCACCAAGACCACGGGCCCGATGATCAGCGCTTGGCCCGCGATGTATGCCAGGACCCGCAATGCCCAGACGCCAACCGCCTCGGCCGGACTGGCTGCCGCGCCAGTCAACAGTTCAGCCGTGTGTTTCAGGGTAGGCCAACCATTCGCCTGGTTCCATGCCAAATGCGGCAGCCAGCAAAGCACGGCCACCCCCGCTGCAAGACACATCCCCTTGAACACTTGCCCGCGTGGCTGTTGCCACCACAATACAGCCCAACTCAACAAGACAGCAGCCATGGTGTATTTGGAGAGCACACCAGCGGCCAACACCAATCCCAACAAAACCCAGCGAGACCATTGGTCAGGCTGTTGCAGCGCCCGCCACATGAGCCACATGGACAAGGCCCAGCAACACATGAGAGGCCCATCTGTGGTGGCGACTTGTCCCAAAATGCCAACCACCAGGGTGGCGCTCACCAAAGCGGCTGCCCAGGCACCCGTGGCATGAGGAGGGGAGATGGCCAGGCGAGAGTCCCTTTGCATTTCCCAGCCCAGTCGCCACATCACCAAGGTAATCATGCCCCACAAGGCCTGCACCAACCAGCGCACGCCCACGGCACTGTCTCCGCCCACAGCCGAGGACAGTTTGATGAGCCAGGGCAACACAGGTGGTTTGGAGAAATAGCCCCAGGCCAACTGGCGGCTCCAGTCCCAATACTGGGCCTCATCGACAAACAAGCTTGCACCACTGAGCCAAGCGGTTGCCATGCGCAACAACCACAAGCCAGGAAACAGCAGCAGGACAAAGGCCCAGCCTGCGCCAGGCAGTTTGTTCATGGTTTCAGTGACCGCCATGCCATCCTTCATGGGCTTGCAGCATGGGCACATCCACCAACTGGTAGGCCTGCGCCTTGCCACCTTCGTAATAGGTGCGCATCAACAACTCAGCCAACACGCCAGTGGTCAAAAACTGCAAACCGCCGAGGACGCAGAAAAAGCCAACAAACATCAAGGGTCGCGTACCGATGGATTCGCCCATGAACTTCAGCACGCTGAGATACCCCAGGATCAACAATCCCAAAGACAACACGAGCAAGCCAATGCCGCCAAAAAAATGGCCTGGGCGTGTGCCATAGCGCAAGAAATAGTGCATCGAGAGCAGATCCACGATCACACGCAAAGTGCGGGAGATCCCGTATTTGGACTGCCCTTTGAGACGAGGGTGGTGCCGCACGGGCAGCTCGGCCATGCGGGTGGGTGAAGTGACTGTGGCCATCCACGCGGGAATGAAGCGGTGCATTTCGCCATACAAACGAATTTTACGAAGCACTGGGGCGCGAAAGGCTTTCAAGCTGCATCCCAGGTCTTGGAAGTGCAAGCCACTGACTTTGCGGATCAGTGCATTGGCTAACAAGGAGGGTACTTTTCTCAACCAAAAGCCGTCTTGTCTATGCTGGCGCCAACCTGCCACGATGTCTTTGTCCTGCGTCAACAAATGCGCCACCAGCGCAGGAATGTCGCGTGGGTCGTTTTGCAGGTCACCGTCCATGGTGACAATCACGTCGCCCCGGGCACAGTCGATGCCGGCTTGCATGGCAGCGGTTTGTTTGAAATTGCGATGCAGTCGAAGCGCACGGATATGTGGACCCACTTCGGCAGCGCGTTGGCTCAAGCGAAACCACGTGCCATCGGTGCTGCCGTCGTCTACAACCACCAATTCCCACGGCCAAGGGTATTCGGCCAATGCAGCTTGTACCGCGTCAACCAGGTCGCTGGCCAACTCGACCTCGTTGTACATCGGCACCACCACCGACAATCGGTGACTGGGCAAGCGCGTGCCAGTGGCTGGCAGGGCAGCTGGGGGAAGGTAATCTTTATCCGTATTCATCAATCTGTCCGAGGTCTATACATCCATCAACGCACCGCTGGCTCAGGCCAACGCCAAAACAACCCAGCCATGGCCGCGGCACCCAAAGACACCGCCAAACAAAAAACATGCACCAGCAATGCCGCACCAGCGACCGCTTCAGTGGCCGATCTTGCCAGACCCGCACCCAGCCAAACGCCAGCCTCGTATGTGCCCAAACTGGCTGGGCCCTGAATCGGCAAGAGACCTGCCAGCTCCCCGCCAATCGCCGCCTGCCAGACAGTCCAACCCGTGAGGGGCAACAGTTGGCTCAGCAGCCAAGCAACCACCCCCAACTTACTCATCCAGTTCAACAGTGACAGCAACCAAGCAGAGCGGGGGGCACGGCGGTGAATCACACTTCTTAGCAACTTGGCCCAGGTTTGTCTTTGCTTGAGCAGGCGAAGCCACCAAACCGGCGGCAAAAAAATGATGAAAACCAGCAAAGCAGGGCAAATCACTGACAACCACCGAGGCATGCCGGGCCACAAAATGACGCCCAAGGCTGCCAAGATACATGCGTCTTGCAGCCGCAACCACATCAAGCTGCGCAGCGCAGCGCCAGTGGGTGCCTGGAACACGCGGCGAACCAGCAAAGGATAGCCCGCTTCACCCGAACGAAAGGGCAGCAACAACACGGCGGCGTTGTGCAGCAGCACCAAGCGCAGCGCCACCTGAAACGCCACGACCCGCTTCCAATGCCACTCTTGTTGCAGCCGCAATGCGCGGCATGCAAAACTCATCAACCAAACCAGGGTGGCGAGCAACCATCCCACTGGGTGGATTTGGCTGGCGCGCCAAAGCAAGGCGTCAAAATCCAGTCCGCGCATCAGCCAGGCAAGCAAACCAATACCCAAGATCCAGCCTAACCACAAAGCGATGCGCTTCCCCCAGGGCCGAGGCATCATGGCTGCGCTGCCTGTCGCCGCCTCAGGCTGGCATAGCGGGCCAATGTGCCTGCCATGCCCACTGTGGCTATGACATCAAAAGCCAGTCTGGCAGCAGGAGTATCTGCTTGGCTGACGAACAATGAGATGACCAGACCCAGCTCGATCAAGATGAGCAGGTACTGACCTGTGGGTTTGTTCAATCGGGGTGACCAATCGCTTCGCAGGTCCCACAGCCACGCAAACCAAGCCGTCAACAAACCCAATCCCAAACCGACCAAGACATCTGCTGGCCAGTGAGCGCCAACGATGACTCGGGACAACGCCACCACCCCAGCCACCACAACCATTGGCAAGCCCAGCCAGGGCTTAGCGGTCTGTTTGGGGAACATCAAAAACAAAAGGCATAGCATGGCGGCGACCGTCATGGCGTGCCCTGAAGGCATGGAGTTGGGGCCACTGGGCGGGTTGCCGATGATTTGCAGCAATGCGGGGTCCAACACGCCAAGCGGCCGTGGAGAGGCGATCAAGGTTTTGCACAAACGCGAAACCACCGAGCCCAGTATCAGGCATTTGAAGATCAGGGAAGCACCAGAGGGCGCAAACCGACTGGCAACCAGCAACAGCAACAATGCCGCACCAGCATCGCCAAATTGCGTCGCGAAGGACCACAATGCCTGTGGACCAGTGTCCATTTGATGCAGGCCCAACATGGCATCCACATTGGATGGCGACAAGTGCATGCCTGCACCTGTCAAAATGAACATCAGGGCCAACGACAACACCCAGCGCGGGATGTGCATAAAAAGGGTGGCGTCATGGGTGGTGGCAGAAGTGTTCAAGGCCACATGTATTCCCCAATCAAGCGCTGAGATCGGTAGACACGCATGACAAAAAAAGTTTTGGTGACGGGGGCGGCTGGGTTCATTGGCTCGCAGTTGACAGCACATTTACAGCGCTTGGGTCACCAAGTGGCGGGATGCGATCTGGTGTCCCTGGAGGGTGTAGGCCCCAATGCCGCTGATCCGATGTTGACCCGTTTGCGCAAAGCAAGGCTGGCTGAATTTTCAACCCTTTTAGGCATCCCTTATTTTCAATTTGATATTGGCGCAGAAAACGCTTTCAGTCAGGTGTTGAGCCAGTGGCAACCCGACACGGTTGTTCATCTGGCCGCGCAAGCAGGGGTGAGGCATTCGATGCGGGCGCCGTTGGATTTTGTCACACCCAATTTGGTGGGTTTCGCCCGTGTGTTGGATGCCTGCCATCAACACCAAACACCTCGTTTGCTATATGCCAGCTCCTCTAGCGTCTACGGCTTGCGCAGCCAAATCCCGTTTGTGGAAACCGACCGCACTGACCAACCCCAATCTTTTTATGCCGCCACCAAGCAAGCCAACGAGGCGATGGCTTTTGCCTACCATGCCCAATATGGCATGGGCTCGATCGGCATGCGCTTTTTCACGGTTTACGGACCTTGGGGACGAACCGACATGGCACCTTTCCTGTTTGCCCAAAGCATGCGCAGGCGCCAACCGATCCAGCTTTTTGGCCAAGGCAAGTTGTTGCGTGACTTCACATATGTGGCCGACATCGTGGAGGCCATTGGCAAGTTGGTCTCAGTGCAAGGCGACCTCGCCGCTGCTGAAATTGTCAACATGGGACATCAACGCCCGGTTGAGGTGAATACTTTCGTAGAAATATTAGCCAAGCATTTGAAGGTCGAACCCATTGTCGAGTTTGCCCCGATGCAAGCGGCTGATGTCGCCTTGACATGCGCCAGCGAGGATCGTTTGCTCGGCATGATTGGCAGTTGGAGAGAGACCCCACTGGCGCTTGGACTGGGTGAATTTATCGAATGGTTACAGGCTTGGGACCCTTTGGACAGTTAAAGTAACGGTCTACACGGAACCGACATTTTTTCTCGAAAGCGTTTCATGCCGATTAGCAAGAAAAAAATACTTCAACACTTGGAAAACGAAGTCTATTGCCGACTTGGGGTGTCTCCCATTCATGGGATTGGTGTTTTTGCTTTGCGTGATATCCCAAAAGGGGTTTTGCCCTTGAAGAGTTACTTGAAGTTCAAAGAGATCGATATCCGCAAAGATGAGATCAAGGACTTGCCAAGCGGTGTTCGGGAACAACTCGATGTCTTTTGTTACTACGACAAAAAGAAGATCAGCATCCCCACTATCGGCATGAATTCTTTTGACATGTCGATTTACCTGAACCACTCCAAAAAGCCCAATTTGCGCTTCAAACGCAACGGCAGTTTGGAAACCATTCAGGCGGTTGCCAAAGGTGATGAACTCTTTATCGACTACGACATCAGCTTTGGCGAGAAACACTACTTTGATCAGTGAAAAAGGGTCCTGATCGGACCCTTTTCATACGCCGACAACCCTGTTATGGGTTGGCGCCCTGTTCAACCAGCCATGGCAAGTTCGGCATGAATGTGTTCGTGCATGTCGGGGTGCCGGTAAATTTGATTGAGTTCATGTGGCTTGAAATCCACCATCAAGGGTGATGTGGGGTCGTTCGCTAAAGGATGATCAGCATCGATCAAGGCCATGGCGTAGATGGGTTCGTGATCGGTGACAAACAAGGCCTTGTAGCCATAGTCATCGACAGGGCCGAGGTTGTAGTACTTCAAGCCATTTTTAGCTGCCCAGCGACAAGCTTGCAAGCATGCATAAATACCAGGCGAGCGGTTTTTGAAGGCGCGGTTCCATTGGCAGAAACTGCCGTACAACTGGTTGTATTGGGGCAGCAAGATGGACACGTCGGTGAAGACCAACTCGCCTTCAGCAGAATGGACTTGCAAGATCAACACGTCCAGGTGACGCACATAGTCTACAAAGCCCTCAACTTCACGGTCATCGATGTAATAGTTGGCAAAGTGTTCGCCCCCCATCTCAAACATGCCTTCCACCGTCAGGTCTTTGCCAGAAATGACTTTTTCGCTGTAGCAGAAGTTTTTGAATTGCTTGTCGAGCTCTCTGAATTTGCGTTGGCGGCGTTCTTCGTTCCAGAAGGAGTCTGAAAAGGTATCGACCAGGCCATATTTATCGTTGATGGGAACGCCATAGGGGCTATCAGGTGGAAGGGCATAAACCACAAAAGGACGCGGTGCAAATTCGAGCATCTCTTCAGTCACATTCACGTAGGGACACAAGGCGTCCCAACGTGTGGTGTAGTAAAGAATATCGTTGTGTTCGCTTTCTACCAACAAGTTGTCTTCAGTCCAACTTTGGTAGCCAATTTCGTACACATGGGGTGATTCAGAAGCCAAACGGGTGTTGGGCTTGAATTGATAGAGCGTGCCATTCATGTTGTTGCCTTTTGTTCAGATTTTTTAGTTTGTTTTTTTGAAGTCGATCGAGAAGGTATTTTTCTTAAGTCGAAATACGCTTCATCCACCGCGTGATTGCTCTTCAAAAATTGTGGATCTGTTTTTTCTAGTTGAAATATAACTTGTTGTGCGCTCTCTAGATGCATAGAGGCATCACTGTTTGCAACTTTTAATTCACCGATGTACGCTTCCATGAGAGGACAATCGGCATCAAAATAAAAACTTTTGTTTTTCGGGTTGTAGCTCAGCGGGTAGAGTTTGCATCCAAAGGGTTTGTCATCACCCATGGTGCAACCAGTGGGACCTAAGTGCTTGCATTGTTGTTCAATGCATACGCTGCCTAGTGTTTTTTTCTCTTTTTTGGTGAGCGTTATTTCGAGGGGGGGATAACCTGCCTCGATATGGCAGCATCGTTGGCACTCGGCACAGTGGTCAAACAGCACGCGCCAACTCCTCTGGGGGATGTGACAGGCGCGTCATGCGTTGCAATGAATCTGTTGAGATGGTCATCAAGCGAGATGAATGGTTTGAATAATTATTAACGGTTTTGACATATTGCGTCAAGAAATCATTTTTTTTCTTCGTTCACAGCCAAGCGAACAACATCTCCTTGCATCACACCATCTGGTGGATTTTCAATCACCCTGTCGGTGCTGTCCAAGCCAGACGACAACTCCAGTCGGTTGCCATGATCACGAGCAACCACAACCGGTTTGATCACGACTTTGTTTTCTGGGTTCACCACAGCGACTTGAACACCGGTCTTGGTATAGATCAACGCACTTGGCGGGATGCTCAGTCGATCTGACTGATTGGGCAAGTCAAAGCTGACATTGGCGTAACCGCCTGGCAATAGCTCTCCACGGCTGTTGTCTGCCGCCAATTGAACCAGCATGCCGCCCGAACCCGTGTTGATAGCCTGAGCCATGGATTGAACCGTGGCCGTGAAGACTTTGCCAGTGCTTTCAGGCACCGTGAATTTGGCTTTGCTGCCAATGCGAATACCAGCGACCTGACTTTGCGGAATGGTCACGTAAAGCCGCAGCTTGCGGACATCCGAGACCACAAATAATTCTGTGCCGGGCGCCCCGCCCACATTGATCAAGGCACCCACATCAGTGTTGCGGGCAGTGACCACACCATCAAACGGGGCCACGATCCGACTGAAGTTTTTCAATGCCTGCAAGCGGTTCAAATTGGCCTGTGACGCATTCACCACAGCTTGCTTGGCAGTCAGGTCACCCAGCTTTTCTTCCACCGCCTGTGCTGAAACAAAGTTGGTGGCCAACAGCGATTGCCAGCGTTTGGCTGTGTTTTCTGACAAGGTGGCATTGGCCTGGGTGCTGGCCAACTCAGCCTTGGCTTGCAAAATTTGCTGGTCAAGATCTGGGGTTTCAATTTCAGCCAACAGTTGCCCCGCTTTGACTGGCGTGCCAATATCTGCTTTCCAAACTTTTAGATAACCACTGATACGGGCGTAAATGGGGGCCCTTGCATAGGCTTCCGTGCGACCTGGCAAGTCCAATGAAGCCGCGGACTGCGCGACGTTTGGTGTGATGACGGTCACGATGCGCACCGATTGCTTGTCAGCAACGGCCTGGAGTTGTGTGGCATTGCGGGAGCGATCTTGCCATCCATTGAAAACGACGGCACCGCCAGCCAGGGCAATCACCACCAGGGCCAGCCCGGCTTTGCGGGTAAATGATCGAGGGGGTTGGGTATCACGCATGACTGACTCCAGGGGACAAATGAGTTGGGGGAATGGCGCGTTGTTTGGCATGCACCATGCTGAACAACAATGGCACCATCACCAATGTGGCGACGGTTGCAAACAACAACCCCCCAATGACTGCTCGGCCCAGAGGCGCGTTCTGCTCTCCCCCTTCACCCAGTCCCAAAGCCATGGGAACCATGCCGATGATCATGGCCAAGGCCGTCATCAAGACGGGGCGAAAACGAACAAATCCCGCATCTAGGGCAGCGGCTATCGGGTCACCCCATTCCTCCAATCGTTCTCTGGCGAAACTGATCACCAAGACACTGTTGGCGGTCGCCACGCCCATGCACATGATGGCACCAGTCAGTGCCGGGACTGACAAGGTGGTGCGGGTGGCAAAGAGCATCCACACAATGCCAGCCAATGCCGCAGGCAAGGCACTCACGATGACAAGCGGATCACGCCAAGATTGGAAATTCACAACGATCAAAAAATAAATCAAGACCACCGCACCAAGCAATCCCCACAGCAAACCAGAAAAGGCTTTTTCCATGGTTCTTACCTGGCCCAGCATCACCACTTTGGTGCCTTTGGGCAACTGGTCTTTGGTGGCGTCCATGACCTTTTGAATGTGTTTGGCCACGCTGCCCAAGTCCGCACCCTGGGTGCTTGCATGGATTTGCACCATGGGCTGAATATCGTATTGGCTGACCAAAGCATTTTTCATGGTGCGTGAAAAATTCGACACGCCGCCCAAAACTTGTTGGCCCGTGCCATTGGCTGGTGTGATTGGCACATTGGCCAAGTCGCTTAAAGAGTCAAGGTTGTACTGTGGGGTCTGCATCACCACGGGATACGAAACGCCATTGGCGGGATTGAGCCAAAACGTGGGAGCCACTTGGCTGCTGCCAGCTAAATTCACCACCAGGTTGTTGGTCACATCCCTGGTCGTGATGCCCATGTCAAGGGCTTGCGAGCGGTCTAGTTTGACTTCAATCACTGGGCTTTTGGCAGATTGTTGAATTCGGGCATCCACCAAACCCGGGATCCGCCGCATTTCCTTGAGCAACAAATTGGCGTAATCAAAATTGGCACTCAGGTTATTTCCTCTGATTTGGATATCAATCGGTGCAGGTGCGCCAAAATTCAAAATTTGACTGACGATGTCTGCTGGTGGAAAAGAAAACACCGTGTCTGGAAATGCCTCGGGCAACTTGTCCCGCAAGATACGCAAATACCCTGCAGTGGGTGCGTGGTTTTCACGCAAAGCGATTTGAATATCCCCGTCTTGCGAGCCAATCACGCCGGTGTTGTTGTAAATCAGGTTGATGCTGCTTGGCGGTAAACCAATGTTGTCAACCATGGTGTTGATTTCTTCAGGGGGGATGATTTTTCGAATGGTTGCTTGGATGTTGGCAAAGCGTGCTGCCGTTTCCTCCAGTCGGGTGCCAACAGGGACGCGAGCATGGATCAGTATTTGTCCGCCGTCCACATCAGGGAAAAAGTTGCTGCCCAAAAAGGGCACCAGTGCAAAGGAAGCCAAAACCACCCCACTGAATCCCAACACCACCCACAAACGAAGTTGCAGGGCCACCGCGAGCAAGGATCGATAGCCTTCGCGAAAACCTTCAAAGCGGGATTCAAAACCTCGTTGAAAAGCCACCAAGGGGTTGCGCGTTGGCGCAAGCTTTGTGCGCAAGCCATGCATGTCTGTGTGGGGTGCATGTGGCTTCAACAAATATTTGGCCATGGTGGGGACCAAGGTCCGAGACAAGATAAAAGACAAGACCATGGCCAACATGACAGACAAAGCCATGGGAACAAACAAAAAGCGAGACACACCCTCTAGGAAAAACATGGGCACGAAGACAATACAGATGCACAGCATGGATACAAAGGCAGGCGCCACAATCTGTTCGGCGCCCTCCAAGATGGCCGGCTCAACCGCTTTGCCTTGCTCCAAATGCCAATTGATGTTTTCAATTGTCACCGTGGCATCGTCAACCAAAATGCCCACTGCAAGTGCCAGACCACCCAAGGTCATGATGTTGAGCGTTTCACCCAATGCATACAGACCGATGATGGCTCATGAT
>Ga0214923_10006112_pt1 | contig 13675 bp, 36 predicted proteins | sample LL1510_MetaG_FD_177993 | JGI IMG/M metagenome (GOLD analysis project Ga0214923, IMG submission 177993) | Freshwater microbial communities from Lake Lanier, Atlanta, Georgia, United States - LL-1510 | ecosystem: Environmental > Aquatic > Freshwater > Lake | place: USA: Georgia | collected... | reverse complement strand
TATTCAAACGGCTAGTGATGTATATCAATTTGTATTTAGATGTATTGAAGCACATCCTGCCGGCGGATTATTGAGGGAAGTAGTAATCAATTTGGGCAGAATACCTACAATGGTGGATTTGGGCGGAAATTTATATGAATTGAAATGTGTAACGAATGGTAGGAGCAGATTAGTAGACATAAATCATTTAAAAGAGCCGAAATCATTAATTGGACCAATGTTAAGAGTAATTGAAGGATGCTAACAATAAAAAATAAATATAAATTAGTAGCAGAAACTATTGTAGTATCAAAAAACGGAACAAACGAACATTGGGTAGTGGATGATGTAATTCAACTGCCGGGTGTGTATGATATTATAGTATTGAGAAAGCAGGGTATATTTGATACAATAAAACGGACGATAAGAATATTAAGAGAAAAAAATGAATTATCGATGTATTCAGTTAAAATTATACAAAGGGGTAAAATAATAGATAAGGACCAAATAAGGTTAAGTAATATAAAAACGGCAGAGGGGATGTTAAATGAATTGAAAACAATAATGGAATTTATATAGTATGTTAAGAATAGAGAATACAAATAGGGTTAATAAATTTTATGTTAGCAGAAAGTATCGTATTGAAGTAGTAATTGGAACGCCGGAAGTGTACTTTTTTCAATTGAAGCATATAGTAAATTCAAATGTATTAATAGCACAATTGAATAGGGATGCAACTGCTAAAGGAAAATACCGATTGATACTGAATGGCAAATCGGATTATTTAACCTTGGACGAATTGAGTGACATGTGGATTGTAATAGATAGGATTAAAAATTTGATTAAATGCTAACAATAAGGACATTTAAGAAATTAGAAGGGTTGGTATTAAAGGATGGCCTAAAGGTAGAATCAATATTTGAATTCAATGAAAGGTATTCTATTTGGTTATCGGACGGAACTAACATTGAAATAGATAGGGAGCCGCATTGGAAAAGTAGTACCGTTATATACTATAAGATGTATATAGCTGGAGGGACATCGGCAATGACGGAATTCATTATGATACGAACTATTAATACATTGGATAGGATGAAAAAACATTTAATATACATTCACGACAAATACAAACAATAATAGGATGCTAACAATAAAGAATATAAATAAATTAGAAGGGTGGGTATTCCGAAGTGGTGAATATGTAATACAAAGAGCATTTGATTATGGAGATAGTTATATGATTTATATTGAATCAAACCTAACTAACAATCCAACTAAGAAAATAGTATCATTAAGTAGAAAGTATAACAATGATTCGGAGCAATTGTATTCACTATCAACAGCCGGCGGAAAATCTATTGGAGTTTGGTATAGCTCAATTGAAAATAAAGATACCTTCGCAATGTTAATAGAAGATGTAATAGAAACAATATAAAACGAAATAGAATATGAATAACGAACTAAAAAGAAAAGATATAGTAGAGGGGATAACCTTTATATTAATGATAGTAGCTACAATAGGTATGTTTTGCCTGTTATATGAAGTAAAGGAATTAAGGGAACTAACAAAGGGTGTAAGTAATTTACAAACTATAAGAAAATAAAATTGGACAACAATGATAAAAGCAATTAAGAATATAATATTAATACCATTCAGTTTATTAGTATTCATTTGTATTATCTTATATGTAGGTATCGATAAGTAAGAGAATCGGAGTTCGGGTCGGAGGGGAATTTTTTATTGATAGTATCTAGCCAATAGAATAAATGTTTCAGCCAACAAGCTAATATGAGTAAGGGTTACAATCTATAAAGAACGAGCTAATAGTATAAAGGGGTTAGCTATTGTAATTAAAAAGTTTAGATAATTAATATATATAGATACTAAAACAAACCAAAGATGACTAAAGTAGAAGTAAAAGAAACACTAAACGGATACAATTTCCAAACCATTAAAGGAATAAGAACTTACTATTCAAAAGCCGATATCAATGATGCCGGAATGATATCCTTAAGAGTAGGTGAATGGGGTGTGATTATGGGCAAGACAGATAGTGGGTATAAGGTAGCAAGTATAAATAAAATAAAGCCAGTATAAGTTATGGAATTAGTAAATGAAAATAGAGAACGGATTAAGAACGGATTAGATGCTACTATAAGAGGTTGGGATTTTAGTAAAGGTGTGGATGGGTTTGAGGGATATATAATGAATAAGGTATTAGAGATGGGCTTAGAGTGGGATGGAATTGAATGGTTTAACAATACCTTAATGTGTAGGATATGGATACCAACGGATGAAATACAATTAGAGATTAACATACATCCGGACCCAGAATTCTTTAGAGTAGTGTTTAGGAGTAGGGGATAAAACGAAATCGGACACGAATACTAATACAAAGTAAGATAAAAATAAAATAGCTAATAATGAATCAGCAAATAATAAATACGATATATAAGGGAATAGGAATAGTAGTAATACTAATAGTAACTATAAGTACAATAGTAGGGATAGTAAAGATGTGGAATCAAATCCGAAACATAAAGGATACTGAATAAATGGAATACACTAATAACATAGACCCTTTGGAATTCACTATGAGCTGTATAGTATGTATAGGGTATATAGTAGGGAAGGTATGGATGTATTATAAAATAGAAGGAACAAATGAGAACAATACAAAAGATAACAAATAAGGTTGGGAAGGGTTTAAGGTCCAAGCTCCTAAAAGGGAATGAGGAATTGCTTACCTTACTTCTAATATATGCTATCTTAATACTATGGATACTCAATTTTAATATCTAATCAATAAAAACAAATAATATGATAACAAACGAACAAATACAACAAACACTTAAAGGAATAGAAGGGCCAACGGAAGCATCTATAAGAGAAACCATTAATGCCCTCCTATTAGAAAACGGGCTAACTACCTATCATTCAAACGGAATCTTTAATCCTAATACTAATTTATTTGAAGGGTTAATTATGGATAGTGAAACCCCTACTCCAATAGTACATTACACATACGATTGGGATACCGATGAGTTCGTTTTGATACCCTAATTCTTTTACCACACTTATACCGAATTTTAGGCCCATCTTTAAATGAGCTAGATAATGATAGTACGAATCGTTAATTATCACGACCCTATCAATGGAATTTATTTTACCACTTTTAAACACTTTTTACCACCTGATATATTAACGTGGCCGGGTGAGTTAGGCTAGTATATCATATTGGAGACATATACGGATTCTTATTGAGAGCGCAAAATTTTTCTGTATATATTTTGATAGATTTAGAAGCCTTCAAACCCTTGCCAATGCTATGTTAGAGAATTTCCAATTGTAAACCGATTTTGTTAGATAATTCACAATTGTAAACTGATTTGGTAGCTTGGATTATTTTTCGTATCTTTGTATAGTAAACAAATTAATGTATATTTATGAGAGTAACAAACAAAGCCGGAATGAAATTCGATTGTAAACGTTTGATGAGATTCGCTGAAGAGAAGCTAGGAGTGAGTAAGTGTACAGCCATTGCTTTCACGTGGGAATCGGGTGAGGATAGTATGGGTTGGTATGATTGGGATGAAACTATTTGGATTAATTTAGCTCAATGTAAAAGAATGATAACGGTCCAAAAAACTATTTTACACGAATGGACACACGCTCAGCAAACCTTTCGTTGGTATAATCATTTCAATTTAAAATACGGATACAAAAACAATCCCTACGAAATAGCCGCAAGAGAGAATGAGAAATTGGTTAAGAGGGCTTATAAGAAACACAAATAAGGAATGCCGAAAGGAGAGCAAATAGCAAACAATAGATGTGAGCATTGTAATATACAGCTACATACTAACGATATGGGTGAATACTATCCAGTTATTAATAGGATGGATAAACAAACACTTATAAGAGGTGAGTATATACCTATTGGGAATACATTTCAGTATCCTAAGAATTGGGGTAAACGTAAGGGAGCTATGATACTATTAGAAACACGTATTGCTGATAAAAGAAAGGGATTGATTGAAGCCCAAATTGAATTAGCTAAGTTGTCCGCATGTTTAGAGCAGGTTAAAGAGTGGGACCCGAATACCCTATATTAGAAACTATTTAATGAAAGGGAGCATATATTAGAAATTATCTATATATGAGCCGCTTTGAGTTAGAAATCGTTTAACATATTACTAAAAAAAGTATATGATAAGCGGTTTGGTTATGTCAAAATTTAGTTGTATCTTTAGGGAGAGGAGGGCGGGTTATAGTGTGGTGAGCAAATAAGCATAACTGATTGATTACCAGTGAGTTAGCTTTATCTCATAATGGGTGGGACTTAACATAATATCACTTATAAAGTATTTCAGGTCTAATCCATTGATAACCAATAACTTAAGGACTTAACATAATATCAGTTATAAGGTAACCGGCCGATGGCCCTCCAGATCCGTAAGGACCGCCTAACGTGTTGATACTGAAGGGCTTACATATAAGGAAAACAAATATATGTAACCCGTTGATACTCTATAAAGAACTTTTGAAAATAACCTACAAAACATTTGGTAGACTCAATAGGGTTTCGTATCTTTATGTATATGAATGAATCAATCACTATTTTAGAGGCCCTGATAATCGGATTGGCCACCGTTTTAGTTTATGTGTTAGTGAAAACTATCGTTGAAACCCCAAAAAGTAAATAACCCCAATATGAATATAAGAGAATTTTATGTAAAGAACTACCCAACGGATGACATGGGTAAAGGTATTAACCCAGAAGCTACGTTTGATGGCTTGGTTCAAACCTTGAATAACTGTCACGATGTATATGAGTACCTGTATGTGTACGATAGTATTATAAGAGAGCGTTTGTTTGAGAAGCTTTCCGAAATATTGAATTGTAAGTACGAAGTAATTTATCAACGTTGGTTAAGTCCAATTAAAAAACCCCTATAATATGAGTAGAAAAATCACAAGAGAATCAGTAGACAAGTTTCTAAGTAGAGAGACCTTTAAGAAATCCAATATGGAGGTTGAGAAGTGTTATAACGCTTTCACCGGCTCAGTCAATGAGTTTCGTTTGAAGTTGCATGGTAACACTATCGCTGTATTGGATGAATTCAATATGTTAAGTATCAGCAACGCCGGTTGGGCTAGTAATACAACCAAAGAACGTTTGAATGGTTTACCCAATGTAAGGGTCCAACAAAAGAACTGGAATTGGTTTTTGAACGGCGTTGAATGGAATGGTGAGTGGACAAGAGTAGGTATAGTATAGTAATAAACAATAAATAAATAAGATATGGCTAAGATAGCAACAAAAACAGTAAAGAAAGTGAGTACAGCTAAAGGTAAGGGTAAGCCCGCCAAAGCTAAGGTAGTTAAGAAAGTAACATTGGCTAAAACAAAGGGTGATTTAAAGAAACCCCTTAAGAAAGCCGTAGCTAAGAAGCCGGTAGTTAAGAGAGCACCCAAGATCGTAGACCCAAACAAATATGGTAAGTTCGTTATAGTGGATACTCCGGTTGATAAGTACCCTACAATGGTTACAATCACTACAGCCCCAGCAGCTTATAGTTCGTTGGTAGGTAAAAAGTATGTGAGTAGAGAACGTTTCATAGCCTTCATTGAGGGTGAGAAAGCTTATGTATCTATTGATAAGGGAGCTAAGAGTGTGGCTAAGGAGCTTGATTCTATTGGGTTATTGCCTATGGAGCCGGCTGATGAAAAATAAATTTGATTGACATATAATATTAATAAACTAAAACAATAGAGTTATGTCAAACAAAACAATTTATCAGGTGGTTACGGGGATTCGTTACGAAGGCCTTAGTGTAACCCCACATTGGAAAGCCTTTAATTCACCGGAGGCGGCTGATGAGTACGCTGATACCCTAATTGATAAGGAGGGTTTAGGTACTTGGGCGGATGAGTATTACGACTATGTTCGCATAGTGAAAACGGAGCTTGAATAAGGCTCCTTTAAAAAAGATTTGGTAGTATCAGGAATATTTCGTATCTTTGAGTATATCAAACAAGATATAGGGGAAGGACCATCCCTATTAAAATGGTCCAAAATAACAAAAACCTGGCGGAGTAAGAGGTCAACCGTTTAAAACTATGGCTAATAAGTCAAAGAAATCAGCAAAACGTACTAACTTGTACGAAACAGTATCTAACAACATTCAAAAGATTACACGTCCTTCTGGAACTGTATCTTATAGAATTAGAGTAACTGAGGAAGGTCAAATGTTCTCTCAATATGAGACTTCATTAAAGAAAGCTAAGGCGTTACGCAATAGCTGGGTAGGGTAATATATTAGGTGAGGGACCGGCTAAGGCTGGTCCCAATACCAAAAAACCCAATAACCTTATATTTATTAGGGTTATATTAATTAGTATAATTTAAACAAAAAATAGAACAAAGATGAAAAAAGTAATCGCAATCTTCGCAATCGCAGCTACATTGGTAGCATGTGGTTCTGGTAACACTGTAGCAGTTAATGCTGATTCTACAGCGGTAGCAACTGATTCAACTGCAGTAGTAGCTGATTCAACAGTAGCTCCAGTGGATACTACAATCGCTAAGTAATTTAGTAGGTTAGTAAGTAAATACATTGAGCCGGTCCTAAGTGTCCGGCTTTTTTGTGCCTATGTCCCACTTGTCCCTAATGTCCCAGAAGTACCCAAATGTTCAGAACATTGCGGAAGACGGCATCGTTTTTCTTTAAGATATACCCTAACTTATAGTTTATGTAACATATAACAAAAATAACTAATAGATTGGGCCCTAAATTATAAGTTACCAATTCTGGGGAAATCTGGATAATTCTGGTATACTGATAATCAACCAGTTATGATATATAAGAAAAAGCTAATATGTAACCCGTTGATTCTCTATAAAGAACTTTTGAAAATAGTTACCTTAATATTTGGTAGAATGGCAAAGACCACCTATCTTTATGTAGTAAAGGGGTTGGTAAGACACCACCCCACCAAATGATAAAAAATTATAATATGAGTACAATCGCAAATCCTTTCAAAAACTTTTCGGCTAGTAAAATGAGTAATAACCCACGTTTTGAGGTGGTAGTATCCTTTACGGATTTCTTAGGTAAAGAACACCGTATAGTGTGTAGGAATCGTAAGAAGTTAGCTGAAGCTAATCAGTTCTTAAAGATGTTCAAATCGGAGACGGTTCGCATCAATAGTATCTTAAGTGAGTATCCGGTGGTTATGGGTAAGTTCCCTAAGAAGTACCATTCGGAAATTAAAAGAGAATTGGCTAGTGCTGGTTTCTCTACGGTATCTAATTTTTTAATCGGTAAATAATAACCCCTATGAATACGAAAGAAATAAACGAAAAATTGGTTAGTGTGTTTACTCAAGATGAGTTGGCCGCTTTGATGACAGCTATGGCTGGTTATGTGAATGTGAAACGAAAGCAAGGTAGAAGTACCGGCATTGAGTGTGTGGTATTTAATAAGGTATGTGATGCATTACTATTGAGTAATGAGTTAAATGCCGTAGTGATTGATACAAAACCTAATTCAAAAGCTCCAATGGGTTCGGCAGCATATAAAGCTTATGAAGCTATGTATGATTCGGACGTGAGAGCTCATTCTTAATAACCCCTTAAATAACCCTATATGAAAATAAGATTAGAATTAACCCCCGAACAATTAAAGACCGTTGAAATCGCATTAGCTGAATTGTTTAATAGTGATACGTGGATTGCCGGCCGTAAAGAGGCTGATATAGATAAGATATCTGTTGGGGCTGCGTACCTATTGCATGTGATTGAATCGTACAATAAAAACAATAAAAAATAAGAATATGAAGTATTACACAATTAGTATGTTCTCTAAAGATACACTATTAGAGTCCATCACCACAAAGGTAGCTGTAGATAGTATGCCGGATAAGACAATAAAGTTATTAATGGAATCGTATGAGGCTGATGAAGCTTGGTTATTTGAAAGTAATGGATATGGACACTATGAGATAAACCATATGGATAATGACCCTATTAGAAAAATTAAATTATAGTATATGATAGTAGAAACAATTCAATCGGATCTGTATGATATGGTCCAAAAGCATGACTGGTCCTATATGATGTCAGATAGCCATAGTGTGTGGGAAGTAGGTATGAGACACGAAGCTGGTATTAAGGCTAAACTACATGCCCTTATAGGAGTACACAAAGAAGATGCTGAAAGCCTGTATAAGTGGATGAAGGATATAGCAGGTGCGGACTACAATGATTATGATAGTAAAGGTAGGGGATTAAAGTATAGAGTAATAGATGGATGGTTTAAACCCTATATAGATGAGGTAAATTAGAATCAGCTAAACAAACAATATTAGGCAAGGTATAGAAGGAATAAAAACTACCCGAAGGAAGCATGCGGGATTGAAGATACACCATAGGATATGAAGATAAACGGAAGCCTTGAACAAAACCACGTTTGAATCCGTATTATATCCGAACATAGGGGCCACTATTAAAGCATTTCCCCTAATGGTATTATCAAAGCTCAAAAAAGAAAGTGAGGGGGACTGGAACATAACCGGTCCCCTTTTTTATGCCCACAAACGAATGGATATGAAATGTGATATGTGATGGGCTGAAAGCCTGTGTGGGTATGGGTTGTAGAGGTGCGTGGCTGAAAGTGAGTGGTGGCAAGGGTTGCATAAGACGGACGGGGACTGGTTTCTTGTAACCGCACAGATTATTTTTTTTTCTAATATGTCCCTAACCCATTTTCGCCCCGAGCCTGGTTTTTTCCCTATATAGCGCTTTTTTCTAATATATCCATTGTATATAAGAAATATCTAATATGTTTGGGTGGGTTGGTATCTTAATACCCGAATATCCAAAAAGACCCCCTATTTTACCCTATGAATTTTGAGGATATGGGTAGGGGCTGTATAAGTACCCTATTTTGGGAGGGATGGCCGGGAATCGATTCTAATGAAGATATGTAAAAAATCCTTATATGTAACCCACTGGTTATCAGGGTACCGTAACGTGTTGATACTCAATAAAGAATTTTTAAAGATTTTCCCTATAAATTTGGTAGATTCCAGTAATAGTTGTAATTTTAGGTATAATAAAACATTAAATATGAGTAAGAAAACATTAGTTATGGATGGTATGAGTTTCGTTTATAGGGTAACCTTTGAAGATGGTTCAACCTATTTCCAAAGAGCTGCGGATTGTTGGAGTGTGAATTCGTATAGAAATCACCTTATTTCCCTATTCAATAATGAGAGTAGGAATACTGAATTTGAGAGAAAGTTCTTCATTGAGAAATCTTCAGCCAAAATAGATATCGTATTCAAAGGTTCTACCGAAGAAGCGATTAAGGTTAAGGATAGATTAGTGAGTGAAACCCCTAATACCTTAAACACCAAAGTAAGAGGTAACTTAAACCATAAAGCCCCTCAACCCCTTAAGTTAAAGAAAGAGTTTACAAAGGTTATGAGTAGTGGTGGTGATTCTATTATATTCATTGATAGAGAGTATGGGTATAGAATGGGATTGAAAGAAAAGATGGATGGTTATAAGAAACACCCTATGTATTCTTCATTCGTTAAGTTGAATGTGTATAATGTTGAAAGATTCTAATAACCAATAAAAACTATAATATGAAAACATACTACGATATAGCTATCCACACAGCTACAAAAGATGTGGTAAACATAAAGGGAGTATCCTATTCCCAAATGATGAAGATAGCAAACGATAACCCTACTCTATTAAAGGTAGAGATAGTTAAAGAATATAGTAAGAAAATAAGCAAGTATTAATATGAAACGATTAAACATAACAAACTTTACAAATAGAGTGATGGAGATTCATTCGGACTTCTTTGAGGTTGGGTATTGTTCAAATGGGAAGGATAGGTACTTAATAGGGCTTGATATAAAGGATGTAGTATCTTTCAATCCATTAAGTAGTAAGCACTATAAGATGAGTATAGATAAGGTAACGAATGAGGATGGTAACTATGGTATATGGTTATGGGATATGGGAGAGAACATATCGTACCCTATGAGTATTATGCCGGATAACATTAGTTCCGTATCCGAATTCACTTCATTCTTAAACAATACACTTAAGGTGGCAGATAGGGGTGAGTTTAGTGGTTCAAATGGATGTATGATTAAATAAACAATAAAAATTAAGATTATGAATTTAGAAAGATTAGATTTAGAAAAGTATGAGGTATTAGAGTTAGAGAGGAATAATACAATTGCGGACCCACTATACCAACAATGGATGAGTGAGTTAGGGGTATCCTCCTCCTATACAGATAGAGAGGGTATTATAAGAGCAAATGATTTAAACAACCAATATACCTACTCTGTATTAGCTGGAAATAAAAGTACTAAGTTTTCAGTATCCTCTATACTATCTGTATTTAAATAATTGTCCGATAACATGCTAATGATAAAAAACATAGATTCCCTTAAGGGGACATACATAGGACATTGGAAGATACACTATGTAGGTATAGAGAAGGATACCTATCTTATTAAAGTAGTACATAATGGCTCACCCTTTGATATGTTTAACCTTATGATTGGTAGGGTTAAGACATCGAATGGTGGTTATCTTATGTATTGCCAAGAGACTGGTAAAACACACCACCTGCCAATAGATGATATAAGGGATAGAGATACATTTATCCGATTTTTAATAGATGAATTAATATAACACATGCTACACATACAAAACATAAGAAAGCTAGGAGGAAGAAGATTATTTGGAGGTTGGATAATTACCGCAGTAGGTGGTAACCCCAACGAACCGCACTACCTATTAGATATCAATTGTAATGGCCCAATAGGAAATCGTATTGATGGATGTATGATATCCTTAAACCGAATAGGCGAACTACAAAGGAATATGTTCAAGCCGGATAGTACGGCTTACTTCCTTTACTATAATGGTGAAAGGACCGAAGTATGTGTTACGAAGGATTGGATATTGAATCCCGAAAACTTCATATCACAATTGAAATACATTATTAAAGAATACCATAATAAAAAATAAAATGCTAACAATACAAAACATAGGAGATTTGAATGGAGCTCAATTAAACGATTGGAAGGTATTAACGGCCTGTCAAAAACAAAACCCACAAAGGAGAGAGGATTATTATAAGATTGTATTGGCTAGGATGGATAATGCCGGTGTGATGTTGGATGATAGGGCCGCTGTGATTATAGATAGGAATATAAACCCCTTACTAAAAGGATACCACATTAAGATAGTGTATGAGAGTTGGGATTATGAAATAGATACAATTGTTTGGAATAAAGAAAACATAATGAATAAGGATGCCTTCTTTGGTAGGATATTATATAAGATTAATGGGGAATACTACAAACGAAAGAAATAACTATCAATCAAAACAAAACCTAAAAAAATCTTAAATACGACACGAAGGTGAGTGGATGATATAGATAAACTGAATAACATGCTAACAATAAAGAATATATTGAAATTACAAAACCAACCTATATGGGATGGGTGGGAAGTGAAACTAATATACGAAGGTAACCACAACGATACCTATGTATTTGAATTACATCGTGAATCCGCATGGGGTAATGGAGATTGTACGATTATGTTGGAGAGAACCGGTCAACCAAGACAACATACGGATACGAGTAAAAAAGATAAGGCCTACTTCTTCATATACAATTCACAACGAACCAATGTATGTGCTACCGCAGATTGGTTGGCGGATAAAGATAATATGATTGCTAAATTAGAATACATTTTAGTAAACAAAGAAAAATTATAATATGCTAACAATAAAGAACATAAAACAATTAGAGTTAAACTTCTGCTACCAAAGAGGATTGAGAGAGGTAACCGAAACAAACAATAGAAGTGGTGATGCTTACTATTCTTTTCTATTTGGTCCGATTGGGGATGGTGAGGGTTGGAATAAAGTGATTGAAGTCCGATTAGGTAGAAAGATAAACGAAGGTAGAGGAGCTTATGAATTATTTGTGATGGGATTGGCAGAGGTTACTAGAGTATGGATAGTTATCGATGATATTAAAAACAAAGATGGATTGGTTGCAGAGATATCAAATGTATTAGCCAAAGCAAAACATTGGTGGGAAACAAAATAATAATATGAAAAGATTAACAATAGAAAATTGGGATACCTCAAGAAAGATTACGCAGTGGGAATATACTAATGGATTGGTGATTGGAGAGGTAACTGATAAATCTACTATGTATGGCGGCGCTTATATCTACCGATTTTGGAAAAGAGGTGAACATATTTTAAGTGTTACAATCAGCCGAGCAGAGGCGGGTGGTAAGTTTGCTATAAGAGGTCAGCTTTATGATATGGGTAGGTATAGTAATATACATAACCTTAGCAAAGATATGATTGCCAATACCGGTCATATAAGATATGTGTTTAATGAAATAATAAATGAGTTATGCTAACAATAAAGAATATAGAAAAACTTTACAAACTGCTAGTAGGTAATTGGAAAGTAGGTAAAGTAGTAACATTGGATAGTTCTTACTTAATACAATTATACAAATATAATAGAAGGGAAACTATGCAAGTTAATATAGAACGAACTCCAATTGGTGAAGGTGATACTGCTCTTTATGAATTATGGTTTTGGGAGGATAATTCGGGTGGTGCAAAACCAATTAGAAGGTTATTAAAAAAGTGTGATTTTGAATTAGGGCCTTCTTATGTAATTAAGAATATTGAAAATATGATGACATTAAAATAAAATAATATGAGCTTTGGAGAAATTGTATTCGCTATGTTGATGAGCGGAATTGTTGGATTGTGGATATATGCGTATATAGTTAGTGAAGTAGGTGATATACGAAGAATACTTTGGGATGATACTATGTTAGGATGGGGATGGAAAAAGTTATTTGGTGAGAAGAAGAAAGCTAAACAAACTCCTAACAATATCAATCCAGCTTGGTATGTTCCACCTCCGGGAATAAGAAAGGGTATGATTTCAAATACTTATAATCCACCACTACAACAGCCAACAGCCTTTAATACTTCATCCAATTTTATAAAGCCTAATCCAATAGGTAAACCATTAGTGATACAAAATTGGGATAGATTAATTGGTATGATATTTCCTATTTCAATTAGTAATAGTGCGTATGGTAATTGGATAGTAACACGTGCTGGACAAACAACTGATGGATATGAATGTATGTTTGAAAATGGTGGTGGATTTGGTAATAGTAATAGGGCTGTTACTTTAACTGTGTATAGTGATATATACGATTTGAATAGAGTAATGGTTAAATGTGGTGGTAGAATGTCTACTATGGATATTGAGACATTCAAAGACCCAAACAATATGTTATATAGAATAGCAAATGAGTTTCAAGAAAAATTTAGATAATGATATTAAAGATATATAATACGAATAGAATGGTTGATACTGAATTTTGGAATAGAAGATTCAGATGCCTACAAGTCCACGAAACTGATACTAACTATCGTTTCCAATTTGATGATTCAGAAGTACCTAGTAGATATGTTTGGATTGAGGTAAGTAAGATTGGTAGAATAGATAATGAAGGTGATTGGTCATATTCATTAAACTATATGAAATGTAACCAACATTTAGTAACTGCTAAGTGGTTTGGGGATTGGAAAAATGTAA
>Ga0214923_10006111_pt1 | contig 13676 bp, 16 predicted proteins | sample LL1510_MetaG_FD_177993 | JGI IMG/M metagenome (GOLD analysis project Ga0214923, IMG submission 177993) | Freshwater microbial communities from Lake Lanier, Atlanta, Georgia, United States - LL-1510 | ecosystem: Environmental > Aquatic > Freshwater > Lake | place: USA: Georgia | collected... | reverse complement strand
GATTCAGAACTCCACCGAAAGTTTGACTACTGAATCCCTGTAATGCGGGTCGGTCATAATCTACTCCTGTATGAATCTATTCTCTAAATTTAAACTTCCGATTCATACTCTGCAAAGCTTGTTTGGCATCTTTAACTAGCGCTTCATGAACTGCCTGAGCGTCAAATTTTACTCTTGGCATATCCCGCTCATAGTATTGCACGTTGGTACATCGAGAGTTGTAATCTTGAATGCGTGAGTCAAGTTGATCGATCATTTTTGGAGTAATGACCTCCAAGTTAAATCTACGAATCGGATCCTGATCGTGTTCGTCTTTGGGAAGTTGGTCCTGAATGAAATCGATCCTCACGCCCTCGAAAGTACACCATCTCAGCTCTAATAGGCTCAATACTTTCTTACCAACCGCTGGCTTGGATGTGTCCGTTGAGAGCTGAAAATTATTGGCTTGATACGGTTGTTGCGTTGAAGAAGGAGAGCCTTTCTTGTTTTCCGAACAGGAACCAATAAGCCCTAAGAAGCAGATGAAAACTCCCCATCCAATCCAACCGCCCACCTGAGATTGGCGACGCTCAGCAAGAGTCGCATGAATATCTTTCCATTCCTTGCGCTCCTCATCATCAGGGGCGCTGTCAAGAAGTTGCTTGGCTATGTCTCTGGCTTTACCAATTCTTCGCGCCTTGGCTGCTGCGGCAAATTTTTGCCCCAGGATATTACGCTCAAAAGTCCTCATGTCATCTGCAATTTGCGCTGCCACAGCGTCTGGTGGACTTAAATCCATAAGCCCCTTACTAAACAGTAACGCCGATTTCGACCAATCATGTTTATTGTTTAGAAAAAGGGCTATTTTCCTGAGCAGATCCCACACCTGCTCTTCATGAGCTTTGCCCCGAAACTGCGATATTATAACCTGAACGCTCTTGAAGAACGTGCCCGCTACTCCTCCTCTATTTGCCGAGAACTCTCCCTTCAGAATGGACTTATTTAATCGTTTTGCATCTGCGATAATTTCCTCAAGCATCTTCGTGATGGGAGACAGCTCTTCGTGAGCTTTCGCATCTTCAACAAGGCTAGTAAGCGTCTCGATGTCAGTTTTTAACCTGTCAATCGAGGACGGCAGCTCAGGGAAGATAACGGCGAGAGCCTTGGTGAACGTCAGAGATAAGTCGTATTCGCTTTTTTCATTAGCGAGCCAAATCGAGATGTCTCGAACCTCTTGGAGCAATCTCTTGGCACGAGGCTCGTCTAATCCTTTGCTCTGATGTACGAGCTGCAGAGGCTGACTGTACTCGTCCCACTGTTTAAGAAGCTCTACAACTTTGTCTACAAATTCTTTAAGTTTAGTTGGCTCAGCCGTCTTGATGTCGGCGAAACTAGCAGAAATTTCTTCCTCATAGACTTTAAGCTTAGGAATAATAAATAGCTCATATTTTTCGACCACACTCTCAAACAGAGGGTTCGAGTGTCTTTGCCCCTCAAGGTGTTTTTCGACAATCCGACTTAGGGAACTGCCTGTGTGTTCGTAACTTTTCAAACAGTCAAGGGCAGCCTCCGCATGGAGCTGCTTGAGGGACTCTAGAGCTTCTTTTACCAATCCCTCGCTTACCTCGGGGTAAGATGCAACTAAGCGATTTTCGTTTATACTCTTGCTGACATAGTCCACTGTTAAATCGCGCCACGAGCTGATTAGTGCCTGAAGAATGTCAGGCGTTGCCACCTTCAGAGCACAGAAGTGGGCTGCGAGGTTGGCACTCGATAGCCTGCCGACCTCCTCAAGCACACCTTGCAGTTGCTCGGAAGATAGGTCCCTCGGCTCGAAGTATTGCTTTGAGAGCTGCGCGGCATGACTTGGGCTTGCCTCCATCAACCAAGACACTTCAGAAAGAAGACGGGATTTCGATCCTGAAAGCTCTGACTGCAGTTTGGAGGCGGCTCCTTCAGAGAGCCTCTCGTCAGACAAGAGCGTCTCGATCCTATCAGCTAAGACCTCACCATTATCTCGGGGAGACATCCCGAGAACGAAAAAACTGTTTTTTCTTAGATCAAAAGACACTCTGCTCTCATGTATCCAATTGCAACAACTGCATAATACCTAGTGACAATAAGACCATAGACCTATACCTTGATCAACACGTGATTCGTTGGATGGACGAAGGGCTGCTGGGGGTAGAAGAAGCGCAACGTTGCGATGATTTTAATGCTACCAATATTGGATGATGTCACGAAAAGTTGGTTCGGCTTGGCAACCTGGTTGCTCATAGTCTCTACTTGCGTTGTAAGCATAGTTGCTTTGAATTCAGCAGACGAACAGCAACTTTATCTTGTTCGTAATTTCACAATCTCTCTAAAAGATGATCTTTCGTTCTTTGAGCATATCAAAAGGATGTTTGCAGCACTGTTTATTCATGCTGATTACTTTCATCTTGGATTTAACATGCTCTTTCTTTTTGCGTTTGGTTTGTCTCTGGAAAAGCGATTGGGGATTATTCGGTTTCTTGTCCTGTATTTTGGTTCGGGAGCTCTCGGCTGGCTTTTCTATGAAGAAGCAACAGGGGCGCAGAGATATGCGCTTGGTGCGTCGGGTGCGATATCGGGAGTAATAGCGGCATACCTAATTCTTTTTCCATCGGCGAAGTTCTTATCGGCTGTAGTAATTTTATGGTTTGTGAAGTTTTTTTATATTAGGGCATGGGTATACATTTTACTTTGGATTGCAGTTCAAATTTTGGCAGCACGCTACGATACCTCTTCTAATGTGGCTTACAGCGCACATATGGGAGGAATCGTGTTTGGGCTTCTGTTTGGGTTGTGGAGTAAGGTGAGAGGTGTGTCAGTGAGGGGAAGCGTATGAAGTTATTTGCGCAAGATTTGCTCGTTACTTTGTTCGGTGCAATTACGAGTCTCTTGACGGCGGTCATTCTGTCATGGGTGGAGCGTCACTTTAACTTTGCGTTCTATTCTTTGATGGTATGGTTTGTAATACCAGCGGGAGCGGTATGTGCAGGGTTAGTGGCTTCAGGTGGGTACTACTTAGGGGCGATTGTATTCAATCACAAGCCTCAGGCAATTATTTTGCTGAACATGATTGCTATCTCCATAGGGACTTATTTTTTGGTTCAGTATCTTGATTACATATATGTGGAGATAGAAGGCAAACGAATCGCCGACTACATATCGTTTGTCGATTATTGGGATTTGACGACAGCACATACTGAAATGACTCTGCGTGCAGGTAGAGGTGGACACATTAAGGCTGGTTCTGTCGAACTAGGTTCGTGGGGGTATGTATATGCTATCTTGCAGATACTCGGCTTTGCGTTGGGCTGTGCCGTCGTTTTTGGGTACTTAGCAAGTAAGGTATTTTGTAAGAAATGCTCTCGCTATTCATCGTTGAAGGGAACTGCGTCACGATACACGGGTGATGGCGAGAAGTTTGCGGAGTGCTTGAAAAAATTGGCGGGATTGTTCGATGAGGGAAAGTTCGCGGAACTGATAACGATTCATGCTAACGAGGCTGGTGTCACTAAGTGCGAGAGCGGTCATCATTTGCGCTTGGATTTAACGATACATGAGTGCAAATCATGTAAACAGAATCATCTTCGCATGACAGCATACAAATGGAACGGCAAAGATGATTGGAAACAGCTGGGGGATTTAAAGTTTGAGGCTATCAGCGAAAATGCGCTTTCGTTGACTCAGTAGAGGGCTTTAGTTCTTGTGGGCGTAGTTGAATATAGCTTACTCCTGCACAACGACTTGTTCAGTCTGTTTTCCGACTCTAAGCTGAAATATTAGCTTATCTCCAGGTGACAATAGACTAACCGTCCACTGGTCAGCGCTAGTGGCTTAGAGCTACTTCCTGACCTTGGTGGCACGGTCCAACGCCGATAATTCATCTGCTACTCGACGAAGAAACTGGATAGTTTCAACGTGCTGCTCCTGCCTAGAAAGGCTGATATTGATGATTATCTCCACTCCGTCGTTCACAACTTCAAGAGTCTTTGAAACTGACTGTTCTCGTAAGTATTGTTGAAATGATCGTACCGCCATTATTTCACCTTTATTGCTAGAACCACCACGTCACGCTCATCTCTAATGTAGGCGTCGATAACCGAATTTAAGGCTCGATGAAGCTCACGCTTCTTGGATTCTGAGGCTGTACGAAAAATGATCTGATATTGAATATCGATAGCGTCGACTGATTTGATGATATCGATGGCTTCTTGCTTTTTAACTTTCCGTGGCATCTTACATCTCAAAATCGTCGAGGTGCGCTTCCAGTTGCTTTCTGGCGAGGTTTCTTGCCTTTTGTGCTTCGAAGAGCTTTGGAAGCTTTGCAAGCTCTTCGTTCATCTGGATTCTAAGATAAAACCGAATCAGACCTAGTCTTGTCAGATATCTTGCTCTCGCAAGCGTATCGAGCTCAGGGATCCATTCATCAGGAAGCAGCAATCTCAGTTGTTGGGTTTTGGATGTTTTCATAGTTCGTTTCCTTGAAGAGCAGTATGTATCTACTGTGTATTTATAAGGCTCGAAGGTCTGCGAGTTGAAATTTTTTGCGATACTGAACTTGAAGGAGGAGATGGCTTTGGATGGACTTCATAGGCATTCCTGTTCTTTTCTTAAACGGTTCCTTTGTCCTATTGTCAAAGCTTAAGAGCAGATTTAAAGCGCACCTCCCCAACAAGGTAACAAGAACCCTTGAAGAAAGAATCTCGACCATAACTCACGTTCTATGGAACCTTGAGTGGCGCTACAGATCGATTATGTGATGCACCTTTTCGAGTGGACATTCTGATATCTTTGATCGATGTGAGTTCAAGCGAGGATTGGGGGTGCTATTTTGGAAGCTGACGTTTGAAGCAAGCCAAGCGATTTGTGGAATACCTTCTTTAGCTTTCTTTAACAAATAATCAACAGCCCCCTCTACACAATAAACGGGCTTAATGTCGATTACCCCAATTCTGCCAACAGTAGATCGGTCTGCAGGATAGGTGAGGCGATGGAGAATCTTTAAGAGAGCTGGAAATGGCTTCTTTTGAAGGTAGCTCTTAAAAGTCGTGTCCTCCTGTTTTCTCGTTTTGCCCTGTGGCTTGCCAATAAGTAGGTGAGCATGAAGAGCTCCACTTTTGCTGGATTCGAGCACAACGATCATTTGGATTTTGCTGTTCTTTCTCATTCCAAGAACCTCTCGATGAAACTGACAGGTAAAACGCCTGCAGAGCCCCTCGAATAGGACCACATCTCGAATTGGGGTGCTCGTTGTAATTGTCAACAGACACCACGGCTCGACATTAGCTGCAGCAGCTTGGATTGCCTCATAAAATTCAAGCCGTGTATCGTTTGGAAACGCTCTCTTTATCTCCTGAAGATATTTACGGGTTGGATGAATATGCGTCGAGTCGAACATGGAGCACCCACTGCTAATTAATGACTTTGTTTCGATACACTATTTATACAAGTTGCGGTGCCTGCATGATTAGATTTCGGTCTGACGGTGCCCCGATTACACCAAGCTTTTGTTACCTGAAAAGAGGACCACCCGTCAGCTCTGGTTGAATAATGCTATTCCCCGAGTTCAGATAGCCTAGAGAGTAGCTTTCTGGCTTCATCCAACAGTTGGATGAAGTCGGACTTCTCTAAAGCCTTAAGCTTCTCCCAAATATCCGCATCAGAGCACGGCTCAAGGTCTGCAAATGTCTGGGCTGTCACCAGGATTCTTTCAGCCTCATCGAAAGTTATAGTTATGCCCAGACGACTGTAGATATCGATCAGTCCTTTGCAAGCCTGCTTTATAATCTCCATCTCGCAGTCATCAATTGCCCGTTCATAGCCTCCGATCTCGTCGTATTGCTCCTCACAGCATACCGCTAGTCTATCAACGACAGTTTGTATTACGTCTTTGAGGTCCATGACTAAATCTCCTTATTGCTGCCAAAGTCTAAAACATCTGTCTGCCCCAACACATCGGAACCCGAGTGTCGGCAGTACCGCATCATGGTTTTCATATCCCCATGTCCGACCATCTTCATTACCACTGACGGTTGAATACCGTTCAGCAAGCATTGACTTATGAAACAAGCCCGAAGGTCATGAAATCTAATCACAGGAAGCCCGCACCCGTTAAGAAACGCTCTTAAGTCTTTGGCTGCGTCTCCCTGTTTCCATGCGGGTATTTGGGGGAGAATGAAATCATCTGGGGAACAAGCGTTAGGATTTGCCCCCTTCAGAGCGTCTATAATTCGCTGAACCTCCTTGTTCATCGGAACGGAGCGCATCTGCCTGTTTTTTGTGTATGGTTTGTAGCCACCTTGCTTCGTCCAACTTTCTTGAACCCGTATGACTGGTTTGTCTTCGTTGTGCTGGATATGGCGATATCGCAGGGCTATGAGCTCCCCACTTCTGAGCCCTGTGTAGAGTGCAATAGCCCAGATTGGAAACCACTCAACGCCTGACGCTTCAGCTTTCTGTAGAAAGGTTCGGATCTGTTGGTCTGACAGAATGTTTAATGATGGCTCAGGAACCTTCGGCAGCTTTATACGCTTGCATGGGCTGTCTGAGATGTATCGGCAGTCCATCGCATAGTTGAAGATGTTTGCAAGGCACTTCCTGATATTGTGCTTCAAGCTAACTGAACGGTCAGGGTCGACTCGATTAAGTATCTCTCGAATATCAGAGTCGATGATCTGATTGACGAGACACTTGCTCAACACTGGAACTGCATGATGACTCAAGATCGAGAGTTCGTTGTGTTGAGTCGACGCAGCCTTGTTTACGAGACAGTTCTTCTCGTATGCGGAGAGAAGCTCTCCGAAGGTGGGTATGTGATTTCCGTTTATCTTAGCCTCAAGCTCTTGTCGAAGCTTAAACTCAAGCTCGTTGGCTTCCCACTTCGTCGCAGCTCTCCGTCGTAAGAATTTGCGAACCCCTGTCTTGGGGTGCTTTGCAGATACTTGAACGTCAAAACCAGCTTTCTTTCCGTCTTTAAAAATTTCACGAATCATAACTAAACCCTAAAAAACCTTTGCAACAAAAATTCGCAGCGAGCTCTATTGAAGAAGAGCCAATACGCTGGATTTCAGGAAATAAACCCGACGTTTGCCGAGTCTTCGTTTCTCGATTTTGTTTCCATAGCGGTAAACGAGGATCCGAAAGGCGTTTACGCTCATTGAGAGCAGGGAAGCAGCTTCCTCTGCGGTGATGTATGTTTTGGTGTCCATATACAGGCAACTCCAAGTATAAAAGTATTTGACCAAAGCATTGCCAATGCTCTATAGTCATTCTATAGACCAGGACATCGTCGATGCCTTTAGTCTATAATATGAGTATAGCTCATTTCTGTGCATAAAGTCAAGCGTTGTTTTATAGTGCCATGATTAGGTTTAACCTACCGAAATTACTAGCTATTTTAGAGGCTAAGGAGGGCAAAAAGGTCACTCTGAAGGAGCTCTCAGAGCGTAGTGGGTGCGATAGGAACGTCCTGTCCCGCATTCAAAACCGACCTGACATTATTCCTTCGGCTAATGTAATTGATAAGTTAGTGCAGTTTTTCTTCTTTGAGATTGCGAGAGACCCCAACAAGCCCCATCTCGATAGGAATCGTATTCGCTCTGTAATCAAAGACCTCGTCTGGGTGTACCCTGACACAGAGCATGAGGAATTTTGGTCTGACATTCCAGCGGGCTTACTTGAGAACCCCAATGTGTCGCTCTCAGATATATGGTCTCTTTATACGAAGTTTAAGACCCCACCAAGAGAGAAGTCGGCACGAGAACTCGAACTTAGAGACAGCTTAAAAGCGAAGCTGCTTGAAGCAGAGAAGACGAAGCGAGAAGGTGAAGAAATCGAGCTTTCGTTGACCCCTGACGAATTCGCACTGTTGCGGGCAAATCTCTATGAAAGCATGGGTGGAACTAAAGCTAAGTAGTTCCAACGTGCATCTTGTGCATCTCGTTTCAAAGAGTGCTGAAGATGCACAAGCATCTCGTTTGCATCCAACTCGTGACATTTCGTGAAATTGTCGGGGCTGTCGTGAAAGTGAAGGGCTAGCAGCCGACACTCTGGAAAGCTAATCTTGGCAAAGAGATAGTGAGTTTTCTGGGGTGATCTGCTTGCTCGTAAGAGAGCTCTGCATCCCTGCATCCAAAGCAGCGATGAATGGGGTGGCTAATGGGGATCGAACCCACGACACTCGGAACCACAATCCGATGCTCTACCAACTGAGCTATAGCCACCATGCAGATAATTCTAGGTGGCAGGATTTTTCACCCGGCGTCACCACAGAACCTCGCGCAGAGTAAATGAAGGGTGAGTTGAAAGTCAACATGCGCTGAAAAATGAGGGGTTTAGGCCTGAATCTTGGCAGTTGCACGATGGGCGTATGCGAGCGACTACAAGGGATGTACCATGAGAGGTATCATATAGACCTCACTCCGATATGAACCCAATTACACTCCATCGTTCGCCGAATTTCTCAGATCTTGTGATTCCGGTTGAGTTCGTTGTCGTGCACTATACCGCCGCTACATTGCAGCGGACGCTCGAGATTTTTCTGGATCCGTCGACTGAAGTTTCGGCGCACCTCGTTATTGATCGCGATGGATCTGTGTATGAGATGGTTGAGTGCTTTACGGGAGCGCCGAAGCGCGCCTGGCACGCCGGTAAGAGTCGATTTGAGGGGAATCGCGCGGGAGGAAAGGCGCAAGTCGATGGGCTTAATGACTGCTCAATCGGGATTGAGTTGGTTAATTTGAATGGCAATATATTTCCTTACAGCGAGGCGCAATATACGAGTCTCTTCGCGGTTCTGGATCGATTGAAGGGGCTATATCATAGTCTTAAGAGCCCCGAATCTATTGTGGGGCATGAGCAGGTGGCAGGCTTTAGAGGAAAGTGTGATCCGGGGCGGTGTTTCGAATGGGAGAGACTCTACTCGGTGTGTTACCCTGGCCAGGGTATGCCAAGTCGCATGCCAGTGTGCTCTGAGCTCATGGCTGGACGATTATTAGACCTGGTCAGGAGTCTGGGAGTCGAAATCGATCGGGAAACCGGTGTTATCAGGGTGCCCCCGGACCTGCCACCTAACATGTTCGGTCTCCTGAGCGCCCTTTCCGAGGGGGCTTTGTGTCGAGATTCCTAGGGAGCCATCGCTGCCGTACATAGCAGTCAGGTCGTGGAAGGAGATAGGTTGACATATCGGCCCACCTGATTAAGGATCCAGGCGGTTTGGTAGCGGTGTAACCAACGACTTCTTTTTATCTGATAAATTGTATGAATTACTCACGTCCCACGCTCTCGTTCCTGATGATAGTCGCCATATCTTTTTCCTTGCTTGTAACTGGGTGTGGTCCCCGAGGAGAATCTCATACGGTTGAGCAGATCCTTAACGACGCTCGTGTCGCGTATCAAACGGCATCAGGCAAAGTTGCGACAGGGGAAGCTACGACATTAAAGACACTTCAGGGCTCCCTGGATAAGTTGGCTGGCATAGGTGGCGGTGGAGATGCGAAGGTAATTGCGAATGAGGTGGCGGATTCACTCACTAATCTCATCACGCGAGCAGGATACACCGCCCGTCCGGCTATGAGTGAGCTAATACATCAGTACCGAAGTGTCGCTGGTGATTCGTCGAGTGCATCCTCTATCGGTGCGCCGAACCTAAAGCTTCTGGCGGCGCGTACGTATTCTTTAATCGCCGCAGAGCTGAACACTACGCAGTTCAAGCTGTAGGATTCTAATTAAGCTGTAGGAGTGTGCGCGTAATAAAAATCTCCTCTGCTGTAGCCAGCTGCAAGCTCGCGGGGCAGCATGTTACTGGCTCACGTCGCGCTTCACAAAATCAACCTTGTTTTCGATGTGATCGGTTACCCAGGTTTCGTCCCACCACTCGTTCGGCGACACCGGTATTCCATGAACTCTCGTCTCAAAGTAAACCTCTTCGCCTTGCGCGAACCCGGAGGTGCCCGAGCTTCCGAGTATCTGCCCTTTGGTTACAGAGGCGCCCCTTTGCGCAATAATCTCGGACATATGACCGTAGACGGTTGATAATCCAAATCCGTGATCAAGCACTACCGTATTTCCTAGAAGTCCTAGCTCGCCAACAAAAACTACCCGCCCGCCGTTTCCTGCCTGCACCGGAGTTCGGCGATGAAGGGGGAATCTAACCCCACTTGAGCGACTTCGAGAGACCTCCTGGTCCCCAATCAGTATGGTCCGTTGATCTCCGGCAGAGTTATTTGGTGAGGAGGGCACTGGGGGCAGGAATGCTCCACTCCACAGGCGTCGGGGGGCGCTCTCGCTCAAGGCTGTGGCAAGAAAGCTATCATCACTCACCGCAAGAGATTTGAGGAGAGCTTTAAAATCAACAGAGAGATTCCCTCCCATACGCACCGATAGTTTCTCGTGTTGAGCGTATTTGAGCATCGCATCGCGCATGGTTAGAGCGCTTTGCTCGGATAATGTCACCCTAAACGAGGACCAGCGCCGACTACGGATTCGATAATTGAAGCCGCTACTGGCGGAGTTACCAAGGTTGTCCCTGGCAATGAGTTGCATCGTATCTGATTCATCATTGAATGAGGCGGGAATCGGATAGAAAGCGATGTACACGTTTGGCTTGTTATTAAATTCCGAATCCCAGCCGAGAGCTGGATACCCAGTGTACAGAGTTCCTTGTCCTACAACTCCCTGCGCGTCCGGGGTTTTTCCCGTTACTCGATAGAAAACTAACTCTGAGCCACCCAGCACCCCGTTTTGCTGCGGGGTAAGTACGGCAATTTGGGGTTTCAGGAAGTTTACTTCGATGATCTTTGAGATCGAGTGTGAGTTGCTCCACAGGGATTTATCGAAAGCTGCTATCTGTAGCTCGGCATTTCCCTCCTTTAATCCCAACTCTTTCGGATTGACGACCACCTCAATAGTCTCATTGTGCGGAGCCTCAACTCCAAAATTCCTTCGAAGCAATTCGCGTGGCTGGTTTTGCTGAGACACACGAACTACTACCTCATCGAGTCCTGAGTCCTTGTCGCTCGCGGTAAGGGTAAGTGTTATCGGCTCGGCGCCTAGGCCACGCGGCTCCTCGTGCCATGAAAGCTCAGGCGGTACCTCTTCAATAAACGCCTGGCTCAAAGGGTTCGTGCCGGTTAACTCTCGAAACTTCCAGATGCCAAGACCCAGGATGCTAGTAGCAGTGAACAGCAAAAACACAGAGAACGCCGCTCCTCCTCGTTCTGCTACAGTATGCCGCGAGTCCTTTCTTTGCATGGTATTAGAACGTGTTGATCCGGTCTTTTACGATCTCGAGTGCTCGATCGATACTAATTCGGTCCTGTTTTGTCGTATCTCGATCTCGAATTGTCACCGTATTGTCGGCGAGGGTCTGGTGATCTACCGTCAGGCAGTAAGGGGTGCCGATCTCATCATGGCGTGCGTAGCGTTTTCCGATTGATTGCTGTTCATCATAACTTGAGTTTATTCCTGCCTGATAAAATTGATGTGAGATTGATCGAGCTACCTCCGGCATCCCCTCCTTCTTGAGAAGTGGCAGTACCGCGACTTTGTAGGGAGCAAGCCGTGGGTGAAGCTTGAGAACCACTCGAGTCTTTTCTGCACCATCTGCATCGATTCCTTGCTCCTCTGAGTAGGCATCGCACAGGAACGCTAAAACCGCACGCGTCAACCCTGCTGCCGGTTCGATCACGTATGGCACGTAGCGGACCCCCGGTTTTCCCGTGCTAGGGTCGACCTTCTGTTGATCGAAGTAACTCAGTTTTACTCCCGACTCGGCAGCATGCTGCGAGAGGTCGTAATCGGTTCGCGACGCGATACCTTCAAGCTCATCCCATCCCCACGGATAGAGGTAATCGATATCAACACATGCGTCAGCGTAGTGAGACAGCTCGTCTTTTTCATGATGCCGAACCCGAAACGAGTCTTTGTTGTTGGCGTAGCGCTTCCACCACGACATGCGATTATCTGTCCAGTACTGGTGCCAATCCTTCTGGGAGCCTGGCTCGCAGAAGAACTCCATCTCCATCTGCTCGAACTCGCAGGTGCGGAAAATAAATTTCTCGGTAGTAACCTCGTTGCGAAATGATTTGCCTTGTTGCGCAATACCGAAAGGAATCTTCATCGACATCGTTTGTTGAACGTTCATAAATTGAACGAACATCGCTTGAGCAGTTTCGGGCCGAAGATAGATAGCTGATGAACGGATCGCCTCTTCCAACTTCTCTCGGAGCTGAACTCGAGACAACTGCTTATCCTGGATCTCGCTGATCAGATCCTCCATCGGGTCAACCGGTCCAATCGAAGTTCTAAACATCAGATTGAACTGTCTCTCACCTGAGAGCTCTGAGCTCCCGCACACTGGACACACGTAGCCACATACACCCACGGAGCCCTTGGTCTTCTGCCCGCCAGATTTACCGCCCTTGATCCACTCGGCGTCTGCGCCCGGCGCTCTCTTGGGAGCTTTGTCAGCGCGAAAGCGCTCCTTGCAATTCAAGCAATCCACAAGCGGATCAGAAAAAGTTGCCAAGTGACCGCTCGCCTTCCATACGGTCGGATGCATCATGATCGAGGCGTCGATGCCTACGACGTCTTCACGCTCGTGCACCATGTATTTCCACCACTCGGCAGCGATGTTTCTTTTCAGCTCAACACCCAAGGGGCCGTAATCGTATGCGCTCTTTAATCCACCGTAAATCTCGCTGCTTTGGAAAACGAAACCTCGGCGTTTGGTGAGTGATACGATCTTGTTTAATACATCGGATTGGCTCATATGGTGCCTTTTTAAAATCCACAAGCGCATCGAGGGAATATTTCTCGGAGTCGCGCCTTCTCTGGCCGGAGTGGCCAACTGATTAAAAATACCTCTAATCCCAGGACCCCTCAAGGGCTCTGGTGGGGAAAATCCGGCTTATTCGGGTTCTGGGGCATGATCTGGATTCCAATCCGCGAGTATGGAGTTGGCGATATTTGGTCTTTGGAGCCTTGTGAGTTTGGGGTAGGGTGCTCGTAGGGATCGAATCGTAGTGCGAGGTGATAGATGAGAGTCGCAATTGTTGGAGGGGTGCGCACCCCTTTTGTCAAAGCCGGAGGGGTATTCTCCAAGTATTCGACGCTCGATCTTGGAAAGCATGTTGTTGTGGGGTGTGTGGAGCGGCTCGGGATCGATCCCTCTATCATCGACGAACTATACTTTGGAACAGTGTTGCTTGATCCTCGCATACCCAACCTGGCGCGTGAGATTATTTTACGTTCCGGTCTTCCCAAAACAATCAATGGTCATTTTGTTTCCAATAACTGTATCACTGGATTGGTGGCGGCGAATGTCGCTGCGGAGGGGATTCGGGCGGGACGGATTCGCGCCGCGATAATTGGCGGGAGCGAATCGATGTCGACACCTACTCTGACGTTTCCCCGTCGGGGAGAGGAGTTTTTCATCCGACTAAGTCGAGCCCGCTCACTTGCGGGACGTTTGTCACTTCTGAGGCGCTTTCGGCCGGGTTTTGTTGCGCCTCAAGCTCCAAGTCCGAAGGAGCCTTCGACCGGGTTAACGATGGGCCAACACTGTGAGCTCATGGCGCAGCAGTTTCGAATCTCGCGGGGCGATCAGGATGCGTTGGCGTGTCGGAGTCATCGCAAGGCAGCCGAGGCCCGCACCAGTGGCGTGTTGT